>Ga0099364_10003398_pt1 | contig 24711 bp, 23 predicted proteins | sample TergutTh196P3_FD_73070 | JGI IMG/M metagenome (GOLD analysis project Ga0099364, IMG submission 73070) | Microcerotermes parvus P3 segment gut microbial communities from Pointe-Noire, Republic of the Congo - Th196 P3 | ecosystem: Host-associated > Arthropoda: Insects > Digestive system > Gut ...
GCACAGTGGCTGTTGTTTCTGACCCGCATGAGATTGCCAATGTTTTGGGCATGCAGGGCGTACAATTTATGATAGACAACAGTAAAAAAGTTCTGTTTAAGTTCAGCTTTGGTGCTCCATCCAGTGTTCCTGTTACAGAATTTGAGACCTCGGGCGCAATGATTGGCGCAAAAGAAGTCGGGCAGCTGCTTGCCAATTCAGACATAGGCTATCTTTCGGAAATGGCAAATTACCCTGGTGTTATAAATGACGACCAGCAAGTTCATCAAAAAATCTCTGCTGCAATAAAAGCCGGAAAACCCATTGACGGTCATGTACCTGGAATAAAGGGCAAAGACCTGGAAAAGTATATAAAAGCAGGCATCTTAACTGACCATGAATGTTTTTCTCTTGATGAAGCTCTAGAAAAACTTTCCCTTGGAATGAAAATTCTAATACGCGAAGGCAGCGCAGCCAAAAACTTCGATACACTTCACTCACTTATAAAAACACATCCAGCTGATTTAATGTTCTGTTCAGATGATCTGCATCCGGACGATCTTGTTAAAGGACACATCAACCTATTTGTAAAGCGCGCAATGAAAAAAGGCTATGATTTACTATCAGTGCTTCGCATTTGTTCATACAACCCCATTAAACACTACAAACTGCCAGTAGGCCTTTTGCAAGAAGGTGATCCTGCTGACTTTATCATTTTTAATAATCCCAAACAGTTTGATATAAAGCAGGTTGTTATAAATGGCATCGCAGTGGCAGAAAATGGGAAATCATTAATAGATTCAGTAAATGAAAAACCAATAAATGTTTTTGAAGCAGGCAAAATTTCCAGCGCTGATATAGAACTGCAAGCTCTTTCCAAAAACATTAGGGTAATAGATATTATTCCCGGAGAGCTGATAACAGGGCAAAGCCAAGTGCCTGCAAATATAATGGAAGGCAAGGTGCTAAGCGACATTAAAAACGATGTTCTTAAATTAGTAATGCTTAACCGCTACAAGCCTGCTAAACCTAGTATAGCATTTATAAGAGGCTCAGGGTTAAAAAAAGGAGCCATAGCATCTTCTGTTGTACATGATTCTCACAATATCATTGCCATGGGTGTTGATGACAGGGATATTGTTGACGCAATAAATGCTGTGATAGATGCCAGAGGCGGAATATCAGCGAGCAGTAACGGTAATACATCTACTCTGCCCCTGCCCTTTGCCGGTTTAATGGACAACAGGCCTGCTGCGGAAATGGCTTTGGAATACAAGCGCCTTGATGCAAAGGCTAAAGAAATGGGCTCAACCCTTAAAGCTCCTTTTATGACGCTTTCTTTTATGGGTCTTTTGGTAATTCCGGAACTAAAGCTAAGTGACATGGGTTTGTTTGATGTGCAAAAGTTTGAGTTTACAAACCTGTTTGTATAACAAAACACAGCTCTGCAAGTTCCATGAATTAAGACATAGTAATCTTATTTAGAACTTTATTTATATTAATCAAAAGAAAATCCCAAAACTCCTGAGAAATAAATTTAAAAAATATCCACATTAGTAATTAGATAATGCAAACATACAATCTCATAAACCATTAACAACAAGGAGATAATTATGAAGATAAGTATTAAATTAACAGCCATCATGATCGCGCTTAGCCTTGCAAGTGCCGGCGGAATCGGCATAACCCTGCTTTTAAGGGCGTATACCAGTATTACCGGTCTTTCTCAAGACAAAGCAGAGAGCCTTTCCCGCGAATATGCCACAGAAATTTCCAATCTATTTACTGCATACTGGTATACAACAGAAACAACCGCATTGTTAATGGAACAGTATGAGAAGCTTGAGCCGGAAATGAGAAGGCCTTTTTTCAATACAATACTCCGCGGCATATTGGAAGAGATTCCGGATATAGTAGGAATATGGAGCGGCTGGGAACCTGATGTGCTGGAAAACAATGACGCGCTTTATGCTGGGACAGAAGGGAGCAGCGATACAGGCCGTTTTGTTCCCCACTGGTATAGAACAGCAACAGGAATTGTTTTAGAGCCGTTTTATAATATAGATTCAAATGATTTTTACCGGATTTCAATGCAAAGCGGAAAACAGGCAGTTATAGAGCCGTATATCCAGGAGCTTGAAGGAAAGCAAATTCTTGTTACAAGCATTACATCTCCCATTTTTGCGCATGGTAAAGTTGTTGGTGTTATGGGCATTGATATAAACCTTGAAAGGATAAAGGATATGAGCCAGGACAATGCTCCTTTTGGAACAGGTTTTACAGCAGTATTCAGCAACAACGGCACTGTTGTCAGCCACTTTGACGAGGGCCGCATAGGGAAAAATATGGCAGAAACAGAAACAGACATGGGCGGCCCGTATCTTGGTAACATGATCAAGGCTGTTAAAGAAGGCAGAATATTTCGTTTAACAAACTTCATTGACGCGATTAACATGAAGGTTGATGTTATCCTGGTTCCCTTTACTACCGGAGACTCGGCAAGCCAATGGAGTTATGCAGTTGCAATCCCCAGCAAGACAGTAATGGCGCCGGTATACAATATGCTTTTTTTATCTCTAATCATAAGCGCTGTTATAATAACTTTGGTAATTCTTATTGCAGTAATTCTATCTCGTTCAATAAGTAAACCCATTATAAAAGTAACGCAGACACTCAAGGATATTTCTGAAGGAGAAGGGGATCTTACAAAAACCATTGATATTAATTCAAAAGATGAGATAGGAAGCCTTGCGCATTACTTCAATCAAACCCTTTTAAAGATCAAAAACCTTGTCATCAGCATCAAGAAAGAAGCCGGTTCCTTATCAGAGATAGGCAATGATCTTGCAAGCAATATGACCCAGACCGCATCGGCTGTGAATGAGATAACCACCAATGTTAAAAGCATCAAGAGCCGTATGCTGAATCAGAGTGCCAGCGTAACACAAACCAATTCAACAATGGAAAATGTCATGAACAATATAGGCAGATTAAACGATCATATTGAGGATCAGAGCAGTAATATAAGCCGGGCTTCTTCTGCGATTGAGCAAATGGTTGCAAATATAAACTCTGTTACAGGCACACTCATAAATAATTCTGTCAATGTAAAATCTTTGATAGAAGCCTCGGAAACAGGGCGTGCTGGCATAGAAGCTGTTGTAGCGGACATCGAGGAAATCTCCCGCGAATCCGAAGGCCTTTTGGCAATAAACTCTGTGATAAAAAACATAGCCAGCCAGACAAACCTGCTTTCCATGAATGCTGCCATAGAAGCTGCACACGCAGGCGGGTCAGGTAAGGGCTTTGCTGTTGTTGCTGACGAGATACGCAAACTGGCGGATAGTTCAAGCGAGCAGTCCAAGATCATCTCTGATGTACTCAACAAAATAAAAAATTCTATCGATAAGATAACGCAATCCACATCCAACGTACTCAATGAGTTTGAAGCCATTGATACAAATGTCAAAATAGTGGCAGAGCAGGAAGAAAACATACGCAGCGCCATGGAAGAACAGGGAGAGGGCAGCAAGCAGATACTTGAAGGCGTAAGCAATGTGAAAGAAATTACCCGTCAGGTTATGAGCGGCTCAAATGAGATGAATGACGGAACACATGAAGTAATCAATGAATGTGAAGTTCTGGATAAATCAACACAGGAGATCGCAGCTGGCATGAATGAAATGGCAGAGGGCGCAGAACAGATTAATATTGCTGTTCATCATGTCAATGAGATAAGCTTAAAGAACCGTGAGGGGATTAACACTCTTATAGAAGAAGTCTCAAGGTTTAAGGTTGAGTAAGCCTGCTTGACGCCTAAACCCCTCGAATTCGAGGGGTTTAAATTCTGGGTTATCTTGCCTGACCACTTACCTACCTGACTACACAAAATGTAGTTAGGTGCAGTGATCAGGCGTGTCCATATCAGCGAATAAAGTTAGTTGCAATGCGTTCTTCTGATTTGGGGAAAGGTATACCTGCTTTTATACCAGCTTCTTTGCACTTTAGAAACCAGGCCATATTTCGCGCAAGACAGCGCATAATCTGCAGCCCTTCCAAATCCTGCGCCACTTCTTCCGGTGTATTGCCGTGCACCATATTCCAATACCTGGATGTAATGATAGGCATTTGTGAAAGCCCCGGATATTTCATAAGCTGGTCAAGCGCTGCTGTAGTTCCTGCACGCCGGGCTGACACAACACAGGCAGCGGGTTTAAGACCGAAAATGCCTGAACCAAAAGCCGGATCTGAAAAAAACAGCCTGTCCATAAAACATGCCAAAGAACCATTGATGCCGGCATAGTACACAGGCGAACCAAATACAAACCCGTCAGCGCTTTTTGCAATATCAGCGAACTTGTTTACAATATCGTCCTTTACACATTTTCCCAACTCTCTGCAGGCCCGGCAGGATATACAGCCTGCAATGGGCTCATCTCCTATATGGAAAATTTCAGCTTCTATATTTTCTTCATTCAAAGTCTTTGCAACTTCGCTTAGAGCAGTAAAAGTGCATCCAGCTTTGCGGGGGCTGCCGTTTACAAGTAATACTTTCATATTTATCCTTCCTTTTTTATTCTGTTACATTTCTATATATCTGTGTTGAACCAGTTGCCAGTCTATCCAAATAAGGCAGCGTAAAGGCAGGTATCCATACGCCATCAGCGCTGTTATATATAGATTCATGCAAGGCAGTGATATTTTCTTCAAAATCTATGGTAAGTATATTTGCACCATTAAACCGAGCGTGATTGTAACTCCTGTCAACCGGAATTCGCATTTCCTGTACAGTCGGCCTTGGACCTGTAAACAGATCAAAACCTACAGGAATAATTTCATCTAACGGAACATTTGTCTCAACATGATCCAAAGCGAATGTTGCTATGGTAAAAATATCATTGACATTTTGCGTGTCAAGGACTTTATCAAGAAGGGCTCTTAAAACATTCCGTTGTCTTTGTGTGCGGGCCAGATCATGATCAATGATCCTCATTCGCGAATACGCCAGGACTTGCCGCCCGTTCAGCAGATTATAACCATCAGACACCGGATCATAATCAGGAAAAATTCTGTTGATGACTTCAGCCTCCTCAGCTTCAAGATAAAGATCAAGCCCGCCCAAAGCATCTACAAGCATAAAAACGCCGGTGAACCTGACAACAGCGTATCGTTGAATATCCAGCGAGAAAATATTATTTATTAAATTGATAGCTCTTCCAGGTCCGCCTATAGCGTACATTGTGTTAATGCGGTTCCAGTATCTGCTTGTGAGGCTTATTGGAACAAGAACATCACGCATAAATGATGTAAGGCTGATAACACGCGTATCACGATTGTAGGAGATCAATATCATGGTATCAGAGCGACCGCGGCTTTGATGTATACGGGCATCATCGCCAATAAACAAAATATTTATAACACTTTCAGAAATTTCTTCGCGTTCATATATTGGGTCCATGAGCATTAGCGCTGCTATATCGTCCAGGGTATTACCAGTTACGAATCCCTCCTCTACGAAACCTGGAGTTAAAACTCCTGAAGTTACAACTCCTGGAGCTAAAGCTCCTTGGTTAAAATCCCTTTCAATAGCCTCTCTCATTTCTTCATCAGTTAATTCAATGGCTTCTTCTTCCATAAACTGAATAAACTCTTCTTCAGTGATTATCTCGATACCTTCAGGCAAAGGCACTATTGGGCGGCCCCATATTCCTTCTTCTGCTCTGACTATCTCTATACTATTTTCTGTCAGCCTTGAATCTATATAGTTATAGGCAATGGCAAAACCGGTGATAAGAACCAGAAATAATATGGAAATAACCATTGCCCTTTTTTTCTTCAATACAGAAACTCCTATAGTTATATTATAGATGTTCTGAACGAAAATTTGCCATAGGGATATTACTTAATTTCGTATTAATGCCTTACCATGTCTTACGGACAGAACAAGGGACTAAATTGATTCTGCCCATAACCCGCGGTCTGCCCGCGCAGATTCTCCTTGGCGCAGGAAACCTGATATGCTATACTTGATTAAATCGTTTCGATTAAATCATTCTTAAGGAGTAAATATGCTTCCAATAATGCTTCAATTGTACAGTGTCAGGGATGAGCTGGCTAAAGATTTTGATGGAACATTAAAACAGGTAGCTGATATGGGCTATAAATATGTTGAACTGGCATTGGCCCAATCATATAATAGATCAGCTGCAGAGTTCAAAGCTGCACTTGACAAGGCCGGGCTTACAGCAATTTCCGCCCATGTGCCTTTAAGGGACATGACAAAATCGCCTGACGAGGTAATCGGCTTTCATATTGACCTGGGTTGTAAATTTATCGTTGTTCCATTCCTTGCTGAAGAAGATCGCAGCGATCGCCCCAATTATGAAGAAGTAAAAAAAGATATTGCAAAAATTGCTGAAATCGTAAGCAAAAAAGGCGCCATGCTTCTTTATCATAATCATGAATTTGAATTTATCGATTATAAAGGCAAATACGCACTTGATGATCTTTATGATTCCATACCCGCAAATCTGCTCCAGACACAAATCGATGTTTGCTGGGTAAAAGTAGGCGGAGTAAATCCAGTAGATTATATTCTTAAATACAAGAGCCGTTCTCCGATTGTCCACCTAAAGGACTTTGAAGCTCCCAAAGGAATGGAACTCAAGGCTGGTTATGAGCTTATAGGCGAAGTACAAAAAGATCCCGGACGTGTAAACTTCCCGTTCCGTGCAGTAGGTTATGGGAACCAGGACTTCCCTGCCATTATAAAGGCAGCAGAAACAGCTGGCGCCCAGTATCTTGTCGTAGAACAGGATCTGCCTTCTCCTGGCAAAACTCCTATGGAATGTGCAAGAGACAGTCTTGATTATCTTAATGGGTTGTAGACCTGTAATGAACATGGAGAAGGGGATATTAGAAATTATATATTTGCTAATTTTAATGGGCCGTAAATTTCGAGTAATCCATCGGGCGGTTGTCAAACCATGATTCGCAAGCTGTCCATATATTTTTTCTATTGACACCTTAGAGGTTACATATTATATTAAATTATGATACTATCTTTTAAGCATAAAGGTTTGGAACGATTTTATTTTACTGGTTCAAAAAAAGGTATATTACCAGAACATTCAGATAAAATTGCCCGTATTCTTGATCGCCTGGATGCTAGTATCTTTCCGTCTGATATGAATTTACCGGGATATCGTCTCCATGAGCTTAAAGGTAAAGAAATTGGCACATGGTCGGTAACAATAAATGGAAACTGGCGCATTACATTTAAATTTGAAGGCCAGAATGCGATATTGGTAGATTATCTGGACTATCATTAAAGAGGAATAGTATGAAAAAATTAAGACAGCCTGTTCATCCAGGAAAAGTTTTTTTTGAAGATGTGCTGGTTCCATTAGGATTAACAGTAACAGATGCAGCTCGTATTATGAGGATAACTCGAAAAGCACTATCAGAACTTGTAAATGAAAAGTCAGCATGCAGTCCCCAAATGGCTTTAAGGATATCCAAGGTTACACACACCAGCGCGGAAAGCTGGCTTATTATGCAGGCTAAACTAGACCTATGGAAAATCAGTCAGAATGAAACTGAGCCATTGCAGGAATTTCCAAAAATGGCAGTTTAGAATTGGTTTTACGTTCTTAATACCTGTTTTTGTGATACACAAGAATTTGTATTGTTTTTTTTAGTCACTCTTAACAAGTAAAATCATCCATCACGGCAACGGAAACATCCTTCATCCGGCTCCGGCTGCCTCACCTTTTTTGTGGAATATTTTTAACCTTTTCTTACTGCAGAGTCGCCGGATAAAGGATTTCCCGCTTGCCTGTTAGCAAGATGATCTTGATTAGAGATTTTTTATAGCCGATTTAAGGAATATATGTAATGAACAAAAAACCCCGATTCTATTGTAAAACGTACAAAAGAACCGGGGACTCAATTTTCTGGAAATATCCACAAACATTTAGTTAGATACTTCCCTGGACTCAGCTGGTTTAACAGCGAAATCCAACGCTCTCAGGCTAAGGGAGCCAAGCGACCCCTAAGGTCGCACAACACGGAAGCCAAGATTGTTGTTCCGGTAGTTCGGGCCAGTGACGCCCCGACGCGCGGAACCCATACTCCATAAAGGCGCCAGCCAGCCACCTCCACGAGCCACGGTGCCAGACCCCAAGGCTGCGGTGATTATTGGATCTATCCTAGGAGCACCGCCAGCAGGATAAGCCAAGTACCAATCCCAGCACCACTCACTTACATTCCCATTCATATCGTACAAGCCCCAGGCATTTGGACTATAACTCCCAACTGTAGTTGCTCTTCCAAGGGCGTTATTAAAATTAGCTTGATCAGTCGTTATATCGCTTCCGGTACTATACGCTGTTGTTGTTCCTGCACGGCAGGCATATTCCCATTCTGCCTCTGTTGGCAAACGATAGCCATTGGAACCAGCAACTATTACAGCATTATCCCAGTTCTCATCCCCATCTGTTGTTGGGGCTGTTGCTGTTATCCAATTAGTTACACCGCTAACCTGGTAAGCCGGAGTAAGGTTATCTGCCAAACTTAAGCGATTACAAAACAATATTGCATCATACCTGCTTACAAAATACATGGGGAAATTATCCCCTCTGCCAGAATTTGTCGCACCACCGCCGATTGCTAACTGATATGTTGCCATGGGACCACCGTCCATTATATCAAAGTACTCCTTCTGTGTTACCTCTGTTTTACCAATATAAAAACCACGAGTCAGCGTTACCTGATGCGGTGTAGCACCTAGAACATCACTTTGTCCCATGGTAAAGTTACCAGCAGGAACCCAGGTCAAAACCATACCAGTAGTTGTGCTGGTGACTGTATCACCAAGAGACGGGCCATTAGGGTCACCATTGCCATTTTCATCCCCACCGCCAGGGTCGCAGGCTAAAGTAAATGTAAGAGCTAATGTAGTAATAATCGCGATAATTGCTAATTTGCTTTTGTTCTTCATGTAAATTTCTCCTTATCATGGTGTTATTTATATATGTAAAAGCCACAGGATATGCAATCTTCTGGCCATTAGTACAATGAGAAAAAAAAATTGTGATGGGGATTATATATACAGTTGTATAGTAGACATTTTTTTAAAGATGGGCATAATTTTTTGGAGCTTGGAGCTTGGAGCTTGTGTCATAGTATTATTTTATCATTAACAGGCATATTTTGCAAGTAAAAAATTAATCTGGCAAATTGGCGAGAATATCACATTCCCTACATTACATTAATCGGCTAATTTAAACCTCTAAGCAAGCACATATTATTGACAGGCAAGCGGGAAATCCTTTTTATGCTGACTCTACAGTAAAACAAGGCTAAAAATATTCCACAAAAAAGGTGAGGTAGCCGGAAGCAGACAGGCAATTCCATAGGAATTGCAGGAGTTTCCCGTTGCCGTGATAGATGACCGTCTTATTATAAGGAAATAATACTACTAGTTTAACATGCGGATTTCTGTAACTTTGTCAAAAAAACTTTGTCTTATAAATAAATGATAAACCTCGAAAAACTCACCCTGGGAGAACTAGCTCTCAAGGCAGCAGCTAAATACAAGAAAAAGGCTGCTTTTAGGGTGTTCAGGGAAAGAGGGGTTTATAACGAGCTTAATTATATTGAATTCGGCAGACGCGCAAAAATATTTGCAGGTCTTTTAAAAAGCAAGGGAATAAAAACCAATGACCGCGTGATGATCCTTGCGGAAAACTGCCCTGAATGGCCCATTGCTTATTTTGGCATTGCGCTTTCAGGGGCTGTGTCAGTGCCGGTTCTTACAGACTTTACAGAAGAGCAGATTTTTTCGATTGCACAACACTCCCAGGTTTCCTGTGTCTGTATAACTGAGCGTACAATGGAAAAAGCCTCAAGGCTTGTAAATACCATGCCTTTTTTTATACTGAATAACGAAGAACTGTTCAGCAATGAAAAAGAAGTTGAAAATTCATTATACGATATAAGTACTGAAGAACATGATCCAGCTTCAATAATTTACACATCAGGCACAACCGGATTCAGCAAGGGTGTTGTACTTTCGCATAAAAACTTAATTTCCACATCCATTGCTTCAAGAAGTTTTATGAAAATTTATCCACGCGACAGGGTGCTGTCTGTAATACCCCTGGCGCATACCTATGAATGTACCATAGGACTTTTGACACCTCTTTTAAGCGGAGCTTCAATCACATACCTTGATAAACCACCCTCCCCTTCCATAATGCTTCCGGCAATGCAGGCAGTGCGTCCAACAGCAATGATCACAGTCCCGCTTTTTATCGAAAAAATATACAACGGTCTTATACTTCCAAAACTGGAGAACAACCCGCTTTACAAATGGAAAATTACACGTAACATTGTCATCAAGGCTGCGGGAAACAGCCTCATGGCTGCAATGGGTTCGTCCCTGCGTTTTTTCGGAATAGGCGGCGCAGCATTGGCAGAGGACACAGAGATTTTTCTTAAAAAAAGCGGCTTCCCCTATTCCATTGGTTATGGCTTAACAGAAACTTCCCCCCTTGTTACAGGGTCTACACCATACAAATTTCCCCTGCGCTCATGTGGCAGGGCAATGCCGGGCGTTGAAATCCGCATAAGTGATGAAGATGAAATACAGGTACGCGGGCCCAATGTGATGATGGGTTATTACAGGGATGAAGAGCAGACCAAAAAAGCTTTTACTCCTGATGGCTGGTTCAAAACAGGCGACCTGGGGTATCTGGATAAAAAAGGAAACCTTTATATAAGGGGCAGGCTTAAGGCGCTTATAATCGGGCCATCCGGAGAAAACATTTATCCGGAAGAAATCGAGAGCATGCTTCACTCTTCGTTTTTGGTTGAAGATGCTCTTGTTGTACCAGGTTCCAAGGGAGAACTCGTGGCATTGATTGTACTGTCGGAAAAAGCCCAGACAGCTTTTGCTGCCATTGCAGATATGCTTGAAGAACTCAAACAAAACATAAACAAACGTCTTGCGATATTTTCCCGGATTCACCGTATAGAAGTACACAGCGAACCTTTTGAAAAAACCCCTACAAGAAAGATCAAGAGGTTTTTATATCAGGAAAAAGACCCAGAGCATTAATACATTATAATTGGTCAAGGAATAAGACATCACCAGCAGGCATTACTATTTCACGATAAATTTCCCGGTTTAATAATGAAAGGATCAGCATTGATCTTAATGGCAGATTATACGGAACTGTAAGTTCCCCTCCTGCATAGTCCAAAGCAAGTAAAAGACGCCTTTCCCCGGAAGGGAGCTGGGCTTCAAGACGCAGAGGCAGCGGATATGGATTAATTGGCATATCATATCTGAAAATATTGAAAATAGTATCACTGAATCTGTCAGAAGGAGAGGCAACAGTAAACCTGACACGCGTATCAGAGCTGATCATGATATCAGCACCAGGATCCTGCCTTATAACAGTACCTGGAACCTCGTTAGCCCCTGCGCTCTGCATGGAAAACACAAAATCTATTCCAAGACGGCTGATCAAATCCAGAGCATCTTCCATGGAAAGGCCCAGAAAATCAGGAAGCCTTAAACTTGCATCTTCAGACCCACGGCTGACAACAAATTCAATAAGTATGGGTGAAGAAATTCCTGTTCCGCTTTCAGGCTGTTGCTGAAGTATGGTTCCAGGTGCTTCAGGCGAAAACTCATACATTATCGGTTCTCTGATGGATATTAAGGGCATGGAAAAAGACCCTTCAGTAGTAAAAAGAATCTGTAGATCCATACGCACATCATCAATATTGCGGCCAATATAATTCTCAACACTGTTTAAAAGCGCGCCCTGACTCACAACAAGGCGTATTCTGCGGCCTGCCTTGACAATGGACCCAGGCCTGGGACTTTGCTCGAGAATCAGCCCCCTGTCAATAGAAGACTGGGTATGCCTAAGCTGGATCCGGGGATATAATTCCTTGACCTGTAGTTCTAAAAGGGCCTGGGTCAGATCCATACCCTGAACATCAGGAACCATGGTCTCCTCAGCACCCCTGATAAAAATAAAGAAAATGGCAATTGCAATAATTCCTACAAAAATAATAAGACCTGCAACCATTGAAATAAAAAGCCTTAAATGATCTGCTACATAAGATTCTATGGCATCCAGATCAAAATCAAATAAACCCATTCATACTCCATATTTTACTTATAATCGGAATTCCCAGGCAATTTATAATTGACTGGGAAAAACCTCTATTTTAAAAATGAACCAATAAAGTCCTGGTTACCATTAAGAAAATCCTTCCAATCCATGACCTTCTTTGCCTGGCGCTGGACCCTTGAAACAGCATATACCCCATGTCCTGTTTGTATCAATATGCCTAAACCTCTTTCTGTACCCAACACAAAACCCGGCTCCTTGTTCAGCATTTTGTGAACAGGATGGTCTTCTGCTATATTATCAAAAACCCGGCCTTCATAAAAGAATATATTCTCGCCCCTCCAGCCAGTATAGCAAAGAGGCCAGGGATTATAAGCTCTAACCATTGCATCAATTTTTACAGCGCTATGGCTCCAGACAAGGTGCCCGTCTTCCTTGGCTATCATTTTACAATATAAAGGCTCTCCAATCTGGGGTTTGGATTCAATTGCACCCTCAGCCATAACAGGAATAAAAGATTTAAGCATTTGCGCGGCTTTTATAGCAACTGCATTGTTAAGCGATGCGCTTGTTTCCCTGCCTGAAAGCGGAATCTTTTCCTGACTAAGAATAAGCCCGCTGTCCATTTCCGCTGCAATTGTTTGAATGGAAATGCCTGTTTCCATGTCTCCTGCAAGAATGGCAGCGGCTATTGGAGAAGGCCCGCGAAAGCGCGGAAGCAAGCTTGGATGAATATTGATTCCACCCTTGGGGAATAATGAAAGGAACTTGGGTCCAAAGATGCGGCCGTATGCAAAGCAGACAAGCAGGTCACATTCGAGCAAGGCAGCCTGCTCTCGTGCATCAGAACCCAGGGAATTATACTTAAGCTGTTTGATGGGTGAAAAGCCCTTGTCAACACGCTCTTTCGAAAGAGCCGAAGCTGCCACAGAAACCTCTGTAGGTACAAGATCGCTTTTTCTGCCCTGGGCTGAATCCATGTTTGTCAGAACCCCGGCAAGCTGGATCTTGCTTTGACCAGGTGCTTCAGCACATTCCAGTTCAGAAATCACCTTAAGTGAAGGAACTGCAATATCAGGACTTCCAGCAAAGAGTATCTTCAAGACTCTTCCTCTAGAGATTGCGGGTCTTCAGTTTGAGCGCGCTTGGATTTTGCCCGTTTGGAAGCAGAACGCCTGGAATCTGCCCGGGCTTTGCCGGCCTCAGCTTTTTCAAACTTTTCAATAATCTTTGATCGCTTAAATTCTGAAATACGGTCAATGAATAATTTTCCTTCAAGGTGATCCATTTCATGAAGTATAACGCGCGCCAAAAGCCCGCTTGCTTCAAGAACAAAAGACTTGCCTGCTTCATTCCATGCCTGGACTTTAATGGCAGCAGGCCGGATCACATCTGCGTAGAGGTTTGGAATGGAAAGGCAGCCCTCTTCGTATTTTAAGGTTTCCTCAGAAGTTTCTGTTATGGAAGGATTGATGAAAATTCGCGGCTCATCCCCGGAAATATGAACCAGAAAAATTCTTTCCATCAATCCAACCTGGGGACCTGCAAGTCCTACACCTTTTTCTTCGTTAAGGACTTTTATAAGTTCCTGTGCTATTTGCTTATATTCAGGCCCTATTTTTTTTATAGGCATTGCTTTTTGGCGGAGTATTTCATTGCCTAAATAAAGAATCTTCATACAGGGAAATTTGACCCATGATATAATTATTGATCTTGTTTATCATATTGCTTTTCTCGCCAATATGATATAAATCCAGGAATCATTATAGAAAGCCCAACGGCTAATGCACCAATTAATAAAATTTCCATTCCCATTTATTACCTCTTTTCTTTAGATATCCAACAAAGACCTACAACACAGAATAATGCTGTTATGGTAAATCCACCTGCAACCATTAAAGTTGGAGGTATTTGTCCTCGTAAAATACCTCCAAGAAACATACTGCCAAAAACCAGTTTACCTAAATCTATTAGTACCTTACCAGCATTTTCTCTAAAATTGGTATGTTTTCTTGGTTTTTTCACTTTATCTCCTGTATAAAAATATACTACTTTTTTCAGTTATTGAGTAGTAGTTCTAAATATAAAAAACCTCCAGGTTTAATCTCTATAATAAATATAAGAAAAACCTTGTCTAATTTCAATTTTTTATGAAAAAGAATGATGAATGACTATTTTTTAATTATATGATATTTTATTTACACAATGTTCAACGATTGCATAATAATGGCAGGCGGAAGCGGCACAAGACTATGGCCTGCATCAAGTTCAAAAAAACCCAAGCAGTTCCTCTCTGCCGGTAAGGATAAAAGTTTTCTTGCCCTGGCTATTGAACGCGCACTTACTGTTATAGAAGGATCAGGCCGGGTTATCATAATTGCCGGAATCAGCCATATTCCCCCAATAATCGATGTGTGTAAAGGTTTCCCGGAATCGCAGCAAAAACACATGGTTTTAATCCCTGAGCCAGAGGCAAAAAACACAGCCCCTGCCATTGCTGCCGGGGTTTCATATATTGATGCTACCAGCAATGGGCAGGACAGAAGCGTGCTTGTTCTTACAAGCGATCATTTAATCAGTCCGCTTGAAACATTTAAGGCAAATGCAGAAGCAGCTGTGGATTTTGCCCAACAAAACAATTTGGTTGTTTTTGGCATTGTCCCAGATTCGCCAAACACAGGGTTTGGGTATATAGAAACATCCAAACTTCTTGATGATAAAACATCAAAAGTCTATAAAACAGCTGCATTTAGGGAAAAACCGGATCTTAAAACAGCACAAGAATTCCTTAAGGCTGGAAACTTCTATTGGAACTCCGGAATGTTCGCATTTTCATCAAAATTTATGCTGAATGAATTTAAGACTAAAACCCCAGAGCTTTTTGATTCATTTGCTGGATTAAAAGCCCCGGACAAAAATGCTTATAATAGCCAAGGGATAATCCGGATTCTTGAAAAATGGGAAGGTCTTGATTCAGCATATGGGCAGGCACAGCGAATCTCATTTGACTATGCCATTGCAGAAAAATGCAGCCACACTGTTATGGTAAAAGCTGATTTCCAATGGCTTGATGTGGGAAGCTGGGATCTATATGCCGGCATAATTAATACTGCTGATAATCAGGATATCTTTTGCATTGAATCAGAGAGCAGCTTTGTGGATTCTGATATTCCTGTGGCATTGATAAATGCAGAGGATCTTATTGTTGTTATACGCACAAACGACAAAGACAGCCCCAAAGCAGCCCTTATTGCAAAAAAAGGTGAAACCCAGAAGGTTCAGGATATTGTAAAGCAAATAAAGGACGCGGGCAGAACAGACTTGCTGTGAAGAGGAAGTTTTCTGATTTTTTGCACGCCAAGACGCAAAGACACGGAGAAGGCAGTCCCGTTGCCGTGATCGATAGTTTGCAATAAAAAGAATTGAATCCATTAGTGATTTTTTTAATGACAAATATCATTTTTTTGAAGCAGTTTGGATTCTAAATCCATATAAAAGGTATGGAAGAAATTATAAAGAAGCTGTATCATATAAATCAGGCGCTGGATAAACATAATGAGACGTTTGAAAAAATGCTGGAAATTATGGGTAAGCCGGAGAATCCATTCGCCAAGGCTTTAACGCTAGCTGGTATTGGCGTGGGGATTCTGGGGATAATTCAGGTAATAGATACCATAGTAAAATGGTTTGGAGGATAAATTGATTTTACAACTTATTCAAGGTATAACTTTAATAATTTTAGGTATTACCATAGTAATGATTGCACAACAACTAAGAAAAAATCGTCAGTAATTTACACAATGTTCAACGATTGCATAATGGCTGGCATCAGTCATATACCCAAATTATCAAATTTTGACAAATTCAATAATTTTTATATTAAAAATGTTTATTTTTGTCAAATTTTTTCTACCCAATAATCTCAACAGTATCATTATTTTTCAAACCAGCGGCATTACCTTCATCAGTATCAACATGGAACTCATTTGTGTGAGCTGCACCTGAACGGATCAGCACTTGTTCAAAAATTAATGGTCTTGTTCCAAATGTTTTGACTGTCACAAGGTCCTTGTCCTTTACCCCGGCTTCTTCTGCCTGTGCAACTGAAAGGTGAATGTGGCGGTATGCGATAATCGCGCCTTTTGCAAGCGTAACTTCGCCTTTAGGCCCGCTTAGCTTTACGCCTGGGCTGCCGTCCAATACCCCTGATTCACGGACAGGCAGATCAAGGCCGATTACCCTGGCATCAGTCATGGCAAGTTCCACCTGGGATTCTGGCCGTGTTGGCCCAAGCACGCGTATGCCTTTAAGGGTTCCCTTGGGGCCAATAACATCTACAAGTTCTTCTGATGCATACTGCCCTGGCTGCTTGAGCTCTTTTTTTACAGTGAGCTTATATCCTTCACCAAAAAGAACTGAAAGGTCAGCTTCGCTTAAATGAAGATGCTTATTTGATATGCCTACAACTACTTTATAACCCATAATTATGCCTCCGAAATTTTATTTGCGAAATCTTATTATAGTACAAAAAGAAAAATTATGAAAGCTTAATCCGCATACACCGGCGATATTCCGGAAAGTCTGAATTCACTTGTAAAAGAGGGAAGATAATCGACTCCAGTACCTACAACAGTGTTCCCATTAAACCTGTAACTTACGCTTTGAAGCCTTATAACCTGATCCAGAAGACCTCTGCTCATGTCTATAAAATTCATCATAAGAAAAAGATTCCCTGCTACAGAAGACTTTGCAGGTATGGTCAGTACATCTCTTTCTGTTCCATCAGCCCAAAACATACCGTTCCCATGAAGTTCATATTCAAATGAAGAGAGATTAACATCAAAAGGATTGGGGTTATCTATTCTAATTGTAACCCTAAACCTGGTATTTATTAACTCAGCCCTTAATATGGCAATGGCATTGATCGTAAAAACCGGTTCGCGTATGTATGGGAAAATAACAGTCTCCCTTACCTGAAAAGATGCTGGGCTTGCCGAGCCATTTATATAATTTAAATCCATCACAAGATCAACTGTAAAATCATCCCTGATTGGAACACCTGCTTCAATTAAAGCAGGGATATCCAGTTCAATACCTATGGGAATTACTGCTCTGGAAGACTGGCCAAAAGTAAAATTATCAGGAAATGAAACCGGAATTGTCGCATTTACGCCATTAATAATTGTGTTCCAACCCTGGAGAGTAAAGCTTGCATTATTATGAATTGCAGGCTTTTCTATCTCAAGAAGATAATTCATAAAAATATGGGTTGGATTATCTGCTTCCAAAAAATCAAAATTTAGCCTGGCATTTGTAAGTAGAGTTTCTGGCTGTGATTTGCACCCAATTAATAACAGAAAAAATCCAATTATTAGGGGAAAAAACCGCAAAATGTATATTTTCTTCATTTCTTCTATAGTATCGGTATAAAAATCGGGAAATATTTGTAAAATTATAATTAGTACATAATATTCGGATCCTGGTTTACTTCCCTGCTTCCGCACTTGGGACATACAACACGCGATGACCTGAATAAAGGCGTATCATTTAAAAACCTGGTTTTACAGGATTTGCATACATAGTATTGTTTTTTTAATTGCTGTGAAGATGTGGGAACTTGTTTCCTCATATTATTATTTTTCTCCTGGACAAAAACATAATCTCTCTGATTAAAAAGAAAAGAGTTATAAAGAACAATATGAGCAATAATATACAGACAATACATGACATAAAATTTACCCTGGTTTCTTCAGCTGCTTCAGACCCAGGAACAAGTGCAGACTCCTGGGCTGCGGGCTCAGGTGCTGGCAAAGGCTCCTGAACTACAGGTTCAGGTGTAGGAGGCGCTGGTGTAGGAGCAGGTTCAGGAGATGCAGGCGGCAATACAGTGTTATCCAATAATATTATGACACGCCTGTTCTGGCTTCTTTGTCTTTCGTTTAAATTGTTTCCCCATAAATCCACTGATCCATATGCTGTTGGAGAAGAAAATACATATTGCGGAACCCCGCGATTTTGAAGCTCTTGAATAACAAATAAAGCCCTGTTCCTTGATAATTCGACAGGATCAATGTCATTTCTGGCATCAGCAGCATATCCGCCAACATGAATTTGGCCTTGACTCAGGTTCCTGGCCAATAAATTCCTGGCTGCATTATCAAGATTAATCCTAGCCTGCCCTTCATTTATAAACCTATTGCTGCTGTTGGGCATGAACAAGAAAAAAGCTATCTCTGTTTGTTCACTAAAAACCGGAAAAACAAGAAAAATGAATAAAAGAACGCAAAATATTTTCATATACTGCCCTTTTTTTTAATTTTTTACTAAAAAACAAAAGAGAAATAACATTATATTATGATAAACTGAGAAAATCAAGCGTTTTTTTGAGCAGCTAAAGCTCCCCGGCGCACGCCCAATAATGCACAGCGTCAAGCTGTGTAGATGCAAAAACCAGAACGGCGTGGCGCAGAGAAAATGCAATGAGATGAGAAAAGCGCGAAGGCTTCAGCCTGAGCAGCGCGCCCGCTGTAATACTCAGCAAGAAAACGTGGTTTAAATCCGCATTTCTGGATATATAACAAAAAAACCGCCAAAAAGGCGGTTTTTTTGCTAGCTCCCCGGCGCGGATTTGAACCACGGACCCAGTGGTTAACAGCCACTTGCTCTGCCAGCTGAGCTACCAGGGATTATCTTATTGTTAAACTAATTCAGATTTTAATTTTTGTCAATACCTCATAAAAAAGGCTGTAAAACATTATCTGCGGTTTTTTTAGGGGATAGGAAAAATAGAGTATAAATATCATAAAAAGCCTAAAAAAACCTCAATTTTCTTGATTTTAAAGTAAAAAAAATACCATTTTTATTATTACCCACTAATTAATTTTTACAAGTAGGAGGCTTTATATGATTAATTTAGTTCTGGTAGAAAATGATGTTTATTTTAAAAAAATGATGTTTGACATATTATCATGTCAGGAGGATCTTGCTATCCGCGGGTTTGGAAACGACTATTATGATGCAATTATGCTTGTAAAAAAACACAAGCCTGATATAGCAGTCATTAATTCTGCCTTGGATAACTCAGAAATGAATATTGCACGTGTTCTAAAGCGATATTCACCAAAAACTTCAATTGCAATACTAAGTAATAATATTAAAGACACCCTGATCAAAGAAATGGCAAAAGGCACTATCACAAATTATCTTTTAAAAGAATATGATATAAAACAGCTTGCGAGCATAATTCGCGGTATCTACAGGGGTGAACCCTATATAAATCCCAGAATAAACGCAAGAATATTTCAAATTTTGGCGGAATATTATCAGATAAAGGGAACATATCAAAGGGAAGCAGCAAATTCAATTAATAACGAAAAAAAAATCCATGATTTTAAAGAAAATTTTTCAAGGACAGAGCTTGAAATACTACATTACATATCCAAAGGCTATACAAGCAAAGATATGGCCAGCTCATTATTCATTAAAGAAGGATCTGTAAGAAATTATATTTCATCCATATTGCGTAAAACAAAGTTAAAATCAAGAACCCAGATTGTACTTTATGCTCAGCAATATGGATTCAAGGGTGAAGGGATGAACCTTGCTTGTCAGACACAGAAAATGAACGTAAAATAAAAAATGTAATTCTAACAGAGAGGTGGATATGAATACTGTATGCGGAATAGACCTTGGTACACAGAGCTGTAAAATAATCATTTATGATTTTGAGAAAAAAAATATCATAGACTCAGCCCAGGAAGCGGTTGACATGATTGCCCTTAATGACGGAACCCGTGAGCAAAAAACCGAATGGTACGAGGCTGCTTTAAAAACATGCTTTGGCAAACTGGATAAAGCTGCAAAAAAAACCATTAAAGCCCTGGGTGTTTCAGGCCACCAGCACAGCCTTGTTCCCCTGGACGCAAAGGGACGAGCTCTTTATAACGTCAAATTATGGTGCGACACCTCAACTCAGGCTGAGTGTGAAGAATTGACAAAAGCCGCAGGAGGTGAAGCCAAACTCATAAAAACCGCTGGTCTGCCAATGAGGCCCGGCTATACTGCGCCAAAGGTAATGTGGCTAAAAAACCATAAACCCAAAGCCTTTGAAAATCTTAAACATATACTTCTTTCGCATGATTATATAAACCTACTTTTAACAGGTAAATATACTGCAGAGTACGGAGATGCTTCTGGGACTGCTCTTTTTGATGTAAGGGAAAGGTGCTGGTCAAAGAAAATCGCCGGCCTTATTGGCCCGGATGTTTTCAATGCCCTGCCAAAACTCGTGGAACCCGGAGCCCCGGCAGGATTTGTCAGTGCAGAAGCAGCAGCCCTTTACAGCATACCAGAAGGCGCGCTTGTGTCTGCTGGCGGCGGTGATAATATGATGAGTGCCATAGGTACAGGTGCTGTCGAGGACGGGTTTTTAACAATGAGCCTTGGCACATCCGGCACGCTTTTCGGGTTTTCCAAAACACCGGTCATAGACCCGACAGGAAACCTGGCTGCCTTTTGTTCATCCACAGGCGGCTGGCTGCCCCTGCTCTGCACCATGAACTGCACGGTTGCCAGCGAGGAATTCCGCGGCCTGTTTGGCTTTGATGTAAAAGCCTTTGACCAGGAAGCATCAAAAGCACCAGCAGGTGCAGAAGGTATTGTTATACTGCCATTTTTTAATGGTGAGAGAACGCCAAACCTGCCCCAGGGCCGGGCAAGTGTCAATGGCATCAGCGCTGCCAACTTTAATCGCAGCAATATTGCGCGGGCAGCCCTTGAATCAGCGATTTTTGGGATGAGGATAGGTCTTGAAGGATTTAAAACACTGGGCTTTAAGGCAAAGGAAATCCACCTTACAGGAGGCGGTTCAAAAAGTCCCCTATGGCAGAATATTGCTGCAAATATTATGAATCTAGTTGTCAGGGTTCCCAAAAATGCCGAAGCAGCGGCTCTGGGCAGTGCGATTCAGGCACTTTGGGTTCTGGAACGCATACAAAAACCCAAGCTGGCAATAAATTCCGTAACAGAAGCACATGTAGCCATGGAAGGCGGCGCAATAATAAAGCCTGATCCAAAAACAGTAAAAGCTTATAATGCAGCTTATGAAAATTATTCAAAGTATTTGAATGTATTAAGTCCGCTGTACAAATAGTAGTTTTTACAGCCTTATACAAACAGAGGGTAAATTATTGAGCATAATAGAAGCATTAATTCTTGGAATTATTCAGGGAATAACAGAATTCCTTCCAATAAGCAGCTCCGGTCATCTGGTTTTACTCCAGAGAATCTTTGGAATTGAAGAACCTGTTCTTCTTTTCAATATAATGGTACATGTAGGAACTTTGGCAGCGGTGTGTACGGTTTTATGGAAGGATATTTGGAATCTTCTGTGTAAAATCATTCAGCCCTTAACACTCTTATTAATAATAGGGACTATACCGGCAGTAATTGCAGCCTTGTTTATCAAAGACTTTATTGAAGGAATGCATTCAACAGCGGTTTATTTGGGCTTTGCCTTTCTTATAACATCATCTCTTCTTGTTTTTTCAGAACTCTTTTATAAAAAAAATACCCCAGACAAAGCTGCCAAGAACGAGCCAGCTGTCAAGACCCGCGGCAAATTTAATGCTTTGGATGCACTTGTCATAGGCATTTTCCAGGCCATAGCCATTACACCAGGCATTTCCCGTTCCGGCTCTACTTTGGCTGCGGGGTTTTTCCGCGGATTATCAAGAGATATGGCAGTCCGCTTCTCTTTCCTGCTGTCTATTCCGGCTATTTTGGGGGCATTGCTCCTGGAATTAATAGCACTTGTACAGGCAGAATCGTCAGGAAACATAGGAGAAGTGCCCATGATAATTGGGGCAGTCTCTGCTGCCATTGTGGGCTTTTTCTCAGTCCGTTTAATGTTAAAGATAGTCCGGGAAAGATCCCTTTTTGGCTTTGCAATTTATACAGGAATACTTGGAATATTGGTTTTGATAGATTATTTTGGCACAAAGATATTCCTTTAGAATTCGTCCCATAGATTGATCTTTTTGCAATTTTTTGTTATTTTCTATATATAAAGGAATAATTTAATTTTCCATATTGAAAATGAATCAGGGAGAAAAATGTCAAAACATAAAAAGCCGGAAGACGCAGAAAAAGCCGCTGAAATAAAGGCTGCTCTTGATCAGGCTGACCAAAATCAGGCAGAAGCCAGCTTACGGGATGATACAGGTCAGGCAGAAGCTGCTATAAAGGCTGACTCCATTCAGGCTGAAAATGCACCTGCAACTCCTGAAGATCAAATTGCAGACCTTGAAATAAAACTTGCAGAAGCAAATGATCAGTATCTGCGCAAGGCTGCTGATTTTGAAAACTTCCGCAAAAGAATGATCCGGGAAAAGCAGGACGCCATAGAATATGCCAACCAAAGCCTGCTCCTTGATCTGATTGAAACCATAGATGATTTTGAGAGGGCATTATTATCAGCAGAGGCCACCATTGCCAAAGGAGAAACCTCTGAACAGGCGTTTAAGGCTTTTTATGAAGGGATCGTAATGATAGAAAAGCGCCTTTGCTCACAACTGGAAAGCAAATGGGGCCTTAAACGCTATGTTTCAGCAAAACAGGCCTTTGACCCGAATTTCCACGAGGCAGTGATGATGGAAAAATCTCCTGACATTACAGACCCTGTGGTGGAGGAAGAATTCAGCAAGGGATATACCCTAAAAGAGAGGGTGGTACGCCACGCAAAAGTTAAAGTATTGATGCCTGAGAACAGGGAACAAGGAAATGAGGAATAGGGATCACTACACCGAAGCCCTCATTTTTGATATAATTATTATATAGATAGGAGTTATCAGGAAACTTCGTTTCCTGTTCGATATAAATCGCCGCTAAAAGCGGCGTAAAGAGGAGTTAGAAATGGGAAAGATTATTGGTATTGACTTGGGAACCACAAATTCATGCGTAGCCGTCCTTGAAGGAGGCGAGCCCGTGGTCATTCAGAATACCGAAGGAGGCCGGACCACACCATCTATTGTCGGTTTTACCGGGAAAGGTGAACGTATTACAGGTCAGCCTGCCAAAAATCAAATGATCACAAATCCGGAAAACACGGTTTTTTCAATCAAGCGTTTTATGGGACGCAGGTTTTCCGAAGTAAACAACGAGATGAAGCTGGTTCCTTACAAAATTCTGGAACAGGGCGATGATGTCCGTGTGGATATTGACGGAAAGTTTTATTCGCCGCAGGAAATTTCAGCCTTTGTTTTACAGAAGATGAAGCAAACCGCAGAAGACTATCTGGGAGAAACTGTTTCAGAAGCAGTTATAACGGTTCCGGCTTATTTTAATGACGCACAGCGCCAGGCAACAAAGGATGCGGGCAAGATCGCAGGCCTTGAAGTTAAACGCATTATCAACGAGCCTACTGCTGCATCCCTTGCCTTTGGTTTTAACAAGGACCAGAGGAAAGAAAAAACAATTGCCGTCTACGATCTTGGCGGCGGAACCTTTGATGTTTCCATACTGGAATTGGGTGACGGGGTTTTTGAAGTAAAAGCCACAAACGGCGATACCCATCTTGGAGGCGATGATTTTGACCGCCGTATAATGGAATGGCTCATAACAGAGTTCAAAGCAGATACAGGCATTGACCTTGCCAAAGACAGGATGGCGCTTCAAAGGCTTAGGGAAGCTTCAGAAAAAGCAAAAATAGAGCTTTCTGCCATGGCAACAACAGAAATAAACATACCTTTTGTTACTGCGGATCAAAGCGGACCAAAGCATCTTCAGAAATCACTTACAAGGGCAAAGTTTGAACAGATGGTACATGACCTTTTGGAAAGATCAAAAGAACCCTGTAAAAAAGCCCTTGCTGACGCAGGATTTTCAGCAGGCCAGATTGACGAGGTTATTCTTGTAGGAGGCTCAACCAGGATCCCGGCTGTACAGGAAATAGTAAAGGAAATTTTCAAAAAAGAACCCAACAGGGGCGTTAATCCTGATGAAGCTGTCGCAGTCGGCGCAGCCATTCAGGGCGGTATCCTTGGCGGAGATGTAAAAGACGTACTTTTATTGGATGTAACTCCGCTTTCACTTGGCATTGAAACCCTTGGCGGTGTCATGACAAAACTGATTACGCGTAACACAACAATCCCCACAAGAAAGAGCCAGATATTCTCCACTGCAGCAGACGGCCAGACAGCTGTGTCTATCCAGGTTCTGCAGGGCGAAAGAGAAATGGCAAGCCAGAACCGTACTCTGGGACGCTTTGACCTTGTAGGCATTCCGCCTGCGCCAAGGGGCGTGCCGCAGATTGAGGTTACGTTTGACATTGACGCAAACGGCATAGTCCATGTGTCTGCCAAAGATCTGGGCACAGGCAAAGAGCAGAAGATCCGTATAGAAAGCTCGTCCGGGCTTTCGGAAAACGAAATAGATCGCATGGTAAAGGATGCGGAAATTCACGCAGAAGAAGACAAAAAAGAGCGTGAAAAAGCAGAGGTCCGCAACGAAGCTGACAATATGATCTATTCCACAGAGAAAAACATAAAAGACCTTGGAGACAAGGTCAGCGCTGAGGATAAAT
>Ga0099364_10003399_pt1 | contig 24710 bp, 14 predicted proteins | sample TergutTh196P3_FD_73070 | JGI IMG/M metagenome (GOLD analysis project Ga0099364, IMG submission 73070) | Microcerotermes parvus P3 segment gut microbial communities from Pointe-Noire, Republic of the Congo - Th196 P3 | ecosystem: Host-associated > Arthropoda: Insects > Digestive system > Gut ...
TCGACCGCAGCGAGTACGACCATCGTCGGACGCATCAACCTCAACGAGGCACCTTACGAAGTGATCGCAGGCATTCCCGGTCTTTCGCAAAACGCCGCCATGCAGATTGTCAACCGCCGCGAGCAACAGGCCAACGGGATGCGCGACCTGTACCGCCAACCGACCTGGCTGTTGGCTTATAATCTTGTCGATCTGGCAACGCTGAAAAAAATCTGGCCGCATGTCACCTGCGGCGGTGATGTCTTTCGCGGGCAGGTCATCAGTTTTTACGAGGACATCGGCACGTTTTCCCGCGCCGATGTTGCCATTGACGCGACCGTCTTCCCGTCGCGTCTGATTGATCCCAAAGACCTGACCACTCACGGCATCGGTTTTCACGACCGCGTGCTGTTCGGCACAATTCCGCAATCGGGCTACGGTAGTGCCGCCGGATCGACCGCCCCATCCCTGGCCGACCGCGGTACCGGCGGAAGCCTCACCGATAATTTTTCCGGCATGACGATGGGTATGGGGATGCAGCAACCCATGCAACAACAGCCGTTCTCGTTGCCGAATTACAGCGACATCCCGCCGTTGGAGATTCCGCAATAACAACCGGCAAACCCTGATTGCGGTGGTCACGGCGTGACCGCCCTGCCTGAAATTGCCTTTTCCTTAAACTTACGGACGATAAAGCACTCCCATGTTTCCGCCCGAAAAAATTTCCGCAACGCTTTCCGAAGTTTTTGGTTTCACGACATTTCGACCGAACCAGGAGGAAATCGTCCGGGCGATTCTTTCGCGGCAAAACGTGTTTGCCATCATGCCGACTGGCGGCGGAAAATCGCTTTGCTACCAGCTTCCGGCACACATGTTGTCCGGTGTTTGCGTCGTCATTTCGCCGCTCATTTCGCTGATGAAAGACCAGGTTGACGCGGCAAGGACAAACGGTTTGCACGCGGCGGCGTTCAACAGCACCAGTACGCTTGCAGAAAAAAGTTACATCCGCGACGCTTTGCATGGCAATACCCTCGATTTGCTCTACATTTCCCCGGAGCGGTTCAATTCGGAACATTTTCTGGAGCGGTTGAAAACGCTGAATCTCTCGTTTTTCGCCATTGACGAAGCCCATTGCATTTCTGAGTGGGGACACGATTTCCGACCTGATTATCTCGCGTTGGCGCGTATCACCGATGAGTTCCCCGATGTGCCCATTGCCGCGTTTACGGCCACGGCAACGCTACGGGTTGCGGAAGACATCGTGACCCGTTTGCAATTGAAGAACCCGCATTTGACACGGGCGTCGTTCAATCGCCCGAACCTCTTTTACCAGGTATTCTACAAACGGAGATTTGACGGCCAGTTGCTCGATTTCCTTGACCGCCATCCGAACGAGTCGGGCATCGTTTACCGCACGAGCCGCAAAAAAGTCGAGGAAACCGCCGCGTTTTTGCAGTCGCAGGGCTTTTCCGCCTTGCCATATCATGCAGGCATGACAGACGAAGACCGCCACGCGACTCAGGAAGCGTTCCGCCGCGACGAATGCGCGATCATTGTGGCCACCATCGCGTTCGGCATGGGGATCGACAAGTCGAACGTGCGATTCGTCGTGCATGGCGATTTGCCCAAAAACATCGAAGCCTACTACCAGGAAACAGGTCGTGCCGGTCGCGACGGTGAATCGGCGTACTGCACGCTCTTTTACGGCAGGCAGGACATCACCCTTTTGGCCCATTTCGTCAATAAAATCGAAAACAAACAAGCCCGTGAAGTCGCTAAAGAACAACTCCGGCACATGATCCGGTTCGCCGAACAGGACGAGTGCCGGCGGATCGGATTGCTGCGATATTTCGGCGAAGTCTTTCCGGCAACCCGTTGCGATCATTGTGATATTTGTGGCGGTGAAGTCGAACGTGAAGACGCGACCATTGCGGCGCAGAAATTGCTTTCGGCGGTTTATCGAACAGGCGAGCGATTCGGCGCGACGCATCTTTGTGATGTGGTGCTTGGCGAGGTGACGGACAAAGTCCGCCAGTTCCGGCACGACCAGCTTCCCACGTTCGGCGTCGGGAAAGACCGCCCCCTGCCGTATTGGCGAATGGTCATCAACGCTTTGGTGTCGCAAAAAATTCTGGCCGTTGACGATCCGAAATTTCCCGTACTCAAGTTGACCGAAAATGCCTGGGCGATTCTCCGCAACAAGCAACGCTTTCAGATGCTCAGTCAACAATCGCACCCAAAGCCTCAAAAGTCGCGTGTTTTCGATGTGCGTCCTGAGAATCCCGCGCGGGGATCCAACCCGCTTTCCGAGCGGCTCTTCCAACGGCTCCGGGAACTGCGAAAAGAGATTGCCGCAACGGAAAATTTGCCGCCCTACGTCGTGTTTTCGGACAAGTCCCTGCGTGAAATGTCGCTGAAATTTCCGAAAGACCGTGACGCGTTCCAGCTCATTTCCGGCGTCGGGCGGCACAAACTGGAAAGCTACGGCGACACCTTTATCACGGCCATCAACGAATATTGCCGTGACAATTCATGGTCGCAGTGACCGGGGCGAACGCAGGTTGGTCCGGTCGCTTCTCTTCGTTGCGATCCCGGCTGCTGTTCCCAAACCGCTTTAACTTTTTTTGCTGTTTTTTGTAAAAAACGTTCTGAATTTCCAAGATCATTGTCGATTCTGCCGATAATAACTTTTGTAACCATTGTAAGAACTTTCATTGATATCATCTTCTCTGTCATAATGCACGGGTATGGGTGGAATCTTCAGAATAAAAAATAGAAGGATAATACACAAAATGGGCAAAATTGTTATCGGACATGTAACAGTCCTGTTGTGCCTCGTCGGGACGTGGGATGCTTTTTCTCAGTATGTGGCGGAGTTTGAACCGGCATACCATTCGCCCATGCAACCGACGCTTGCGGCGTCCGCAGGCGATCGGGTGGACGAACTTGCGGCGGAAATCGCGGCCATAAAAAGCGAACTGGCCAAAAAAACGGACAAGCCGGACACAAAAAAAGGCTGGTCGTCACCCAAAGTCGGCGGCAGGGTTTTCATGGATTATGTCACCGCCATGAACAACGACTGGGATGGACTGGATGTTATGCCTCCCGGTGTCTCCATGCCCTATACACAAAACTGGTTCGGCTTCCGCGAAGCCCGGCTCACGATGACCGGGACAGGCTACGATTTTCTCGATTACAAATTCGAGGTTGGCTTTGAGAAAAACCAAAGTTTCAATGGCAGTTTCAAGGACATGTTCCTGGGCGTCCAGAATGTTCCGTTTTTGGAATACGTGCGGATCGGGAACCAGTATGTCGAAGACGCCGGTTCGGAAATCTGCAACGGCTCGACGAACTACACGTTCCTGGAAGCCCCGGCACCGGCCGGGTTGCAATTCATGTCGCGGCGGTTGGGCGTCACCTCGCGACACTTGTTCGCCGATGATCGCGTCCGCATGTTCTTTGGTGTTTATGACGCGGCCAACGTCAGCGACAGCCACTATCAGAAAAACAACAAGCAGGGCATTGTCCTCAATACGCGGGTAACGCTCGCTCCCGTGTTCTGCCAGGACGGTTGCAGACTGCTCCTTGTCGGGGGGTATTATAATTACGTCGATTCCTCAGAATCCAGGTCTCTGACGTTCAACAGGCCGGGAGGCTGGGACGTTTATACCTCGCATAATTTAGGGAGTTTCGACAGCGACCACTACCAAAAGGCCGGTTTTGAAGCCGTGTGCCAAACCGGGCGGTTTTGTGTCCAAACGGACTTGTTCATGCAGCAGTATGCGGATGTGAATAACGGCACTGCCGGCATCGGCAACCAGACGAATTACGGCGGTTTCGTTATGGCCAGGTTGTTCCTCACGAACGATTACCGCAAGTACAATTTGAAATCCGCCTGTTGGGACAGCGTTGATGTCTCGCGCCCGTTCAAGTTTGTGAAAGAGGGTGATGTCAACTGGACATCCGGTTATGGTGCCTGGGAAATAGCCGCCATGTACGGGTTTTACGATTCGTTTGCCTTCATAACAAACACCGACGCCCGGATGAAGAACCAACAGATTGGTGCGGCGTTGAACTGGTATTGGAACCCGAACGTCAAATGGGCGGTCAATTACATTCACGACATGACCGACGCGCGTTACGCACGCAACAATTATTATCCCTCCGGCGATTACCTTGGCATGAGTTGCCGGTTTGCATTTTGAGGCGTTATGAATATGTGAACCGGGCGGCTTACGTGCCCCCCGTCGGCGAAACCAAATCGGTTCCGCCCGGCGTGGAAACGGTCTGGAAGGGACTGCAACGCACCCGCGACTTCGCCGAAGTCTGGAACGCCTTCGAACCGGGAGCCGCGAGAAAATGACAACTTGTGTTGCACAACGAGAGTTGGCGGCGGAGGTTATGGAAATTGCGCCCCTTTCAGGGCGAACCCCAACGCACTACTGTTCCCATTGCCCGCTACCGTATTTTCGAATGGCGTCGAGCATGGCCCGGTAGTTTTTCGGGCGGACACCGCTGTGAATCGTGTTGCTGGACGAAACGATCAGGCCGCCGGGACCGCCTTTTTCGATGCACACGCGGACTTCTTCAGCGACCTGTTCCGGCGTGCCGTCACAGAGGTGGCCGGTGCAATCCATGTTTCCCTTGAGGCAAATCCGATCCCCGTATTTTGCTTTCATTTCGGCCATGTCAAGTCCGCCGCCGGGATCGATGGGGTCGAGACAGTCGATTCCGGCATCCAGCCAATAGTCGAGCAATGGCCGAATGTCACCGTCTGAATGCTTGATCACGATCAGGCCGAGCGACTTGTATCCCTGCACGACTTCCTTGAAATACGGGGCAATCATTTCGGCATAAACCGACGGCCTGATGATCGGGCCGCGTCCCGTCGCAACGTCGTCGGTGGTTGCTACGATCTTAATGCCGTACCGCCGCACCGCCACTTCGGCCAGAGCAAGGTTGTAATCGACAACCCGTTTCATGAGGCCGGTGAAATTCACCTTGTCAAGCAGCATTCCCATCAAAGCGTTTTCGTAGCCGAGCAGGTCGCGCATGTCGGAAAATCCGTCGCGCAAGTTCAGGACAATCGCCCGCCGGTCACCGAACTTCTCAATCGCCTCTTCAAGCGTTTTGAAACGTTGTATGGCGTTGGGATCGGGGAAAAAGAAATATTGTTGATTGGCCACATCCGAGACGGGATGCTTCGTCACGACGGGCAAGACCTCGCCGGTCAGAGTACGTTCGGTTCCCCATTCGTCCCTGAAGGTTTTGTCGCCGTTCCATTTCCTTGCGTAGTCGGGACGAATGTTCACGGCGTCCAGGTCAAGACGTTCGGTGACCTCAATGGGATCATCACTCTGGCACAAAGCCCGGGAAACAGCAGTGTCAATGAACCACTCAAATGTCGGAATCCGGTCGGGAACTTCGCGTCGCAACGCGGCGAAAATGCGTTCTTTGGGTGTCATGGGATGAACTCTTTTGTCAATAGGGATTGATAAAGCGTGTTAGCGGTTTTTCCATAAATGCCTGATATACTTTCGAACGCCATTTGGCCTGCATTAATTTTTTGTGACCTTTGTGGCCTTTGTGTAAAAGATTTCAACACAAAGATCACCAAGGAGTGCACAAAGGTCACAGACATAAAATGCAAAGTCCATGGCGTTGTACGGTATAATAATGCTATGTCATTTTTAACTAGCTGTTGGCTGTTTGAGTATGACCAGGATTTCCAGGATTTATGAAGCGAAAAGACAAAAGGAGTATCCCTTTCATCTGAAAATCATGTTAATCCCGTCGAAAAAACGAACGAGTCAATCCTGTCCCAAGTTCAGGCGATTGCCCTTGACCGGGCGTTGCGTGTCAAGGGGCCATCCCGAAAATGAAGTGAATGATGCCCGGCACCAGCTCTTCATGGAGAGGGATGTTCGGATGAGTATAGTTCATCAGTTGCAACAAGCGTAACGTTGTCGAATTGGTTTTCAGCAGGTGGTCCATATTTTTGATGATCATCTTTTGTGCTTTCGGATTGGCTTCGGCCAAAAAGTCTGCGTCAGCAAGGGAAATCTGAATGTCCGTCGTTCCCTGAACGATCATCGCCGGAATCGTCAATTTTTTGATTTCGTCCCGGGGGTCGTACTTGAGCCACGAAATCATGTACGGTTGCAGGCTTGGCCGGACAAGTGCCGTCAACTCCGGTGGTACGTTTTCCACGGTTTTTCCCTGTTTCAGTTCGTTGAGTATGGAAACCATTGAGTCATGCAAGGACCGGGATTGCCGCTTCAACTGTTCCAGGATCACTTCGTCGATAGAGCGGCCGGCACCGCACAGTGAAATAAAACCACTTGCATAACCGGATCGGGCACAAGCCGTCATGCCGATGAGCGAGCCTTCGCTATGTCCGGCAACGATGATTTTCGAATACCTCTTTTCGCGGGACAGGATATCCAGCCAAAGACAGACGTCATCAATGTAATCCTCAAAATGCAACTGCGATTCATCCGCACCTGCTTTGGCACTTGCTCCAACCCCTCGTTTGTCGTATCGCATCGAAGCGACGCCGTGTTGCTGCAATGCTTGCGCGAGCATCACATAAGTATTGCACACAAGTGCGGGCGACTGATTTCCGTTGCGATCCGTCGGCCCCGATCCCGCCACGATGAGAATCATCGGTACGGCTTCGGTTTGGGCTTGCTCCGGTTCGACAAGTGAACCGTAAATCGTTCCAGCCGGCGTTTCCAGCCGAATCGGCGTTCCATATTGATTCTGCTCATCCGTCCAGGGCAAATAATGAAAACCCGAAATTTGCTTTCCCGCAAACGTCACCCGGATTTTGAACGCTTGTGTTATCCCGGAATAGAACAGCTCGACGGACCGGAGGTTGCCGCTGTGTTCGATATGCTCATTTTTACGCCATGAACCGATCCCGCCGAACATTCGTTCCAAGTCCTTCGGTATTCTTTTCGCACCGCTGCCTTGAACCCACGTTTGCATGGCGTCCGACATCTCGATCCCCGAAAGCGATTCCGCGTCCTTTTCACCGATGACAACCTGAAAGAAGGTCATGGCGTTTGCTTCAAGTTCCGACAGGACGGAAGCGTCCCGCGATTCCTGTGCATTGGGAAACGCAAATGCCGGAATGAGGAAAAGGAGGAATAAAAATTTTACCATGTTTTTCTCCTGCGGTAAAGCTCCGGGGAAGTCCATCGCGACACTCATGTGGTTCTGTCCCAACTGGGCGGAGATTCACGACAATGCGAGTTGCCGGACATACTGTTCCAGCGAGCATTTTTCTTCATCGCAGTAGATTCTCTGGCGGGAGAGGACCGAGTCCCAATCGACGGCCAGGGCGTCAAATTCCGGGCCGTCCACGCAGGTGAACTTCGTCGCTCCGCCCACGCTGACCCGGCAGCCGCCGCACATGCCGGTACCGTCGATCATAATCGTGTTGAGGCTCGCGATGGTTTTGACGCCGAACGGTCGGACCGTCCCGGCGCAGAATTTCATCATGACCGCAGGACCGATGGCCACCACGCCGGTAATCGTTCGCGGGTCGTTCGACTGGTCCGCTTCGAGCAGTTCGCGCAGCGGTTCGGTGACGAGTCCCTTGCGGCCTTCGGAGCCGTCGTCGGTTGTGACGATATACTCACTGGACGCTTCGGCCAGTCGATCCTGCCAGAAGAGCAGATTCTTGTTGCGGGCACCGTGAATCATGATGACGTGGTTGCCCATCGCCTTGAGTGCCCGGGCGATGGGATAAACCGGTGCCGCACCGACGCCGCCGGCAACCATGACGACCCGGCCGTAGTGTTCCAGATCGCTGGCCTGTCCCAGCGGGCCGATCATGGCGTAGAGGTTCTCGCCGGTGTTCATGCGGACGAGTTTCTCCGTCGAGGTGCCGATGGCCATGATGACCAGTGTGACCGTGCCTTGTTCGGCGTCGAAGTCGGCGATGGTCAGCGGGATGCGTTCCCCCTGTTCGTCGGCCATGACGATCACGAAATGACCCGGCTCGGCCTTTTTCGCCAAACGCGGACTGCGGACGACCATTTCCCAAATTTTCGGGCAAAGTTCCCGTTTCGATTGGATTGTAAACATAATTGTAGAGTTGATTGTGGTGAGTGGCCAGTGGCCAGTGATTAGTGATTCGTTACCAAAAACATCAACAGTAGCCGGGAACGTCAGTGACCGGTTCAACTGTGTCGTTCCAGGAAAACCCGTCGCTTACGCTCCGGGTTGCTGTTGATGAACACGACACTCATTTCTGAAACACCTCCGGCCAGGATTTCACCGAATCGATCAAACCCGGGTTCGGCGGCGGGGATTCAAAAAATTCGACGAAACCTCCAGGCAGTTCGTCCCGTTGGCACTCGAAAAAAAACTTCAGTTGTAATTTTTCAGTGGAATTTTTTGTTTGAAGTGACGAAACCGTTTTGCAATTCGTCAGGATTGCACCGCTCGGTAGAAAACAACGTCCCCCACCCACCCCGCTGCATTCCTATGGAATGCAGCCACAACGTTCATGGGCGAATTCCTGGGGAATGCGGATCGATATATTAACGTCGCGATTTCTACCAAGCGACGCATCGCTACGGGATGCCAACCCAGGTATTCCGCCAAATGTTATCTTCATTCGATCGTCTCTCCCGGTGATTTCTGCGGGGTTTCCGGCGGCTCGACAAACATTGGGGTGTCATCCGAAAATCCATCTCCGCGTCACAGGGTGACGCGGCTAACTTGTTTTCTCGTATCTCTCACTTCTTACTTTCCCTTCGGCGGTTCGCTACACAGTTGGCAGAGGGCTTCGCGGACCATGGCGATTTGTTCCGGTGTGACGGTCATAAAGCGGTTTTTACCATTCGGGTTGAATTGGTAGTGTGTGCGTCCCTGGTCATCGAAGGTCACGTCGCACGGTTCCGAAAGTGTGAAATAACCGCGATCCGGCCTTACGGCATAAAGGACACTCGTCAGGTCGAAGGCTGGCTGGTCGTTTTCCAATCCGCGATAAAACTGATAGCCGAGTTTCACCGGATGATATTTGATATAATTGTACTCGTTCCTCATACTTTGGGCAGGGTGCTGGATCGTTTCGCCGATTTCATAACCGCTGAACACGACCGGGGTCGGCCATTGGGCAAACATTTTTTGGGCACTCGGGATGTCCATTGCGATGTTGTATTCGCGGTGTTCTTTCAGACGGTCAACGAACGCCCCGGCCATGGCCGAGAGCAGTTTGACCTTTCTGGCAACCAGTTCCTTGCCCGTCAGCGGTGAAATGTTATCGCCCGGCGAGTCGAGCAATCGGGCGAAATTCGTTGAAAACCCGACCTGTACCATGACGACCGATCCGTCCGGCTGGGCGGCCAGCATTTTGCGGAGCAGCGTGACCGCGTCGGGTAAATCGGCGTACATTTCCGGCGTAACGGCCGTTTTGAAAACGCGATTGCCCTGGTCATCGGCCGTGTTGTACACGTTGGCAAGATATTTGCCGTCTTCCTTTGTCACGCCGCCCTTGACGATGCCGATCGGGATGCCGGGGCGGCCGTAGAACGTGTTGAGAATCGCAACCATCGGGGCGGCGTAGGGGTTGTCTTTCGTGATCGTCACAGCGAGTAACTCACACTCGTTGCGATTTTGCAACGAGTGAATCACCGCCATGGCCAACGTGTCGTCAATATCGTTGCCAATGTCCGTGTCAAAAATTAATTTCACGGGTTCCGCCGCACCAACGTATGGGAATGGGGAAATAACTGCAACAACAAGCACTGACAGCAGGCAACAACCAAGAGCAAGTGTCCGACAAAACATGGGAAAACCTTTGACCTTTCGACTGAGGTGGAATGAACAGCAGCGTGGACTGCCATTGAAATTGAGACGTCATTTGATCTGTGGTTTCCATTGTATTGAAAAACCACAAAAAATGAAGCCAATGGCATGAGTTTCATCAGGAATTCCCGCTGTTTTGGCACAGAGCGGGTTGTGCAAAAGAACTGTGTTTGTGATTTGTGTTTTTTTTGTGTTTTTATAAATAATGAGTAAAAAAAGATTGAAATTGCCTGGAGATTTTTATATAATCAAAGCGAACAATATTGACAAGTGCGTGGAACTTGCATTTTTCGCTGGTTTTCACGAACTTGGGCAGGGAAAGATGCCGATTACTGTAACGAGTACAAAGAAAGTGTGAGTTCTCTTCTCTTTGCTTCTTTCCCGGCGGTGCGACGGATCGGCAACGGATTCTGTCGTCGATCCTGAGACAGCTTTTATGTATCTCAGATGATTGAGATTCTCGTGAGAGAGTATCAAAAGCTGGATTTTTCCCGGCTCATTCGATGCGTTGACAGCACGTTTCAAGCCGCACCTGAACTTTTACGATGGCCGTCCAGAAAAAATCCGGCGATGCAATATTTCGTGATTTATGTTTCAGAGTGATTGTTGAATGTAATTGGAGAAATTCCCATGAGGAACGTTTTTGAAGCCATTTTGGAAACTGGCCATGATGAGGACTTTATCCCGGTTGTAACAGACGAGTTTTGCCCCACGGATGCCCCGGCGGGTAGCCCGGCAAAACTCGAAGTTCTGGCCGAACGTGTCCGCAAAGGCCTCCCCCTGTGGCACCCGGAAGACCGCGTTGATTACGCCGGCCTGACCGGAACCGTCCGCCCCCGCGAGTAACGCGCGGGCAGACATAAAATCTGTAGTGACAAATGGAAACCATTCCCGGCAAACGTTCGGGAATGGTTTTTTTATTAGTATTCACGGTTTTTTCCTTGAATCAAAAATGCCCTATTGACTTTATTAGTATTACTTATTACTATTATCATGAAAGCTGTTTTAAGAAATCGTTGTGGCAATTTTTTTGGTTGCTACAGCATCAAAGTCAAGTTACTTGGTGTATGAAAGGGAAAAAATGAAAAAGACTTGTGTTAAAATGGGGGGGGGGGCTACTTCGGGGCTTTCACTCTGGTTGAACTTCTCGTTGTCATTGCGATCATCGGGATTTTGATCGCTCTATTACTACCGGCGGTTCAGGCCGCACGAGAAGCTGCAAGACGTATGCAATGTTCCAACAATTTCAAACAATTCGGATTGGCCTTACACAATTATCACGACGCCTTCAAAGCATTTCCTTCGGCAACCAGTGCCCAAGGGACCGCTCAGGGGTTTGATGCCAATGGTTTTTTTGTCGGCACCAGCACAGCGTTCCGGCAAATCAATCAGGAGGGGTTGTGGAGTGCTCACTCTCACGTACTTCCATTCATGGAACAAGCGACCCGTTATGAAGCGGTTTGTTATGTTGCATCCATCCCGGGCGGGTTACATGCGTTGCCTTATCAGGGTTGTGGTCCCAATGGTGAAATTTACCACGCCGCACCGAATCAAACCTCCTTTGGTCCCGGTACGGAAGGTGCCCGAATGCTCAACGCCGCCAATTGCGGTACGGTTTCCACCTTGATTTGCCCGTCGGAGGGCAACTCCGGTTCCCCAGGCCGAAACGGCGGAGCACGAACCAATATCATGATTTCGTTCGGTGATGCAATGAACGCCAATCAGTGGGCTGCCTCGGAAGCGGGGGCCGATTATAAATGCGGACGGCGCGGAGCTTTCGCCTCGCACACCTGGAACAATATGGGGGCACTCTCCGATGGAATCAGCAATACGATTGCCGTTGCGGAAAGTGTTACGAGCGATAGCACGGCTGGCGGATCCTATTCGGCTAAGGGGGGAATCTACGGCATAGGAAATATTTCTCCTTTGGAGTGTTCGCTGACAGCCCGCAGCTCTAATGACCGAAACCGCCTTAATGACCCGCTTATTGGTCAATTTCGCGGACATTGGTATACGCATGGCGGTCCTGTGCTTTCGGGGATTTGTACGGTTTTGCGTCCCAACGATGTCAATTGCGCCGCCGGGGCCAATGACTGGGGAATGATGACGGCTCAGAGTTTCCACACCGGAGGAGTCAACGCGTTGCGTTGCGATGGTTCCGTCATGTTTGTTTCGGACACGGTCGATAATGGAAACCTCGTTTGGCCGGGAACCACGACCCCTGTCCCCAATCACGGCGGACCGGGCGGTATGGATGCGGTTGGTCGAAGCCCGTTTGGTGTCTGGGGTGCCTTGGGAACCAAAAGCGGCGGTGAGTCCGTGACCCTTTAAACGATAACCGTTTTAAGCGAAGAGTCCTTGATTTTATAGGGTGCCGCCACAATTTCAGGTAACGTTTGGATGTTTGAAAAAAGCTGGTAACCGGAAGCAAAACCTCATTTATACCTTATTTTTTCCTAACAAAACAACCACAGTAGCAAAGTCTCCCTCGTCAACATGACCTTATTACCTCATTTTTTGGCGGGTTGAAATAAGGTAATGAGGTTACTTTTGTCAGGAAAAATAAGGTGAAAATAAGGTTCTCTTTCTGTTTTCAACCGGAATTCACACGAACCTAAAATCACGGCTATACCCATTTTGTGTCAGCAGACCCTCCTCCTCCTTTACATTATTAAATCCATGAATTATCGTTCTCTCATTCCTTCGTGCCTTTTTATGGTTTGGCTCCTGCCGTTGTTCGGATGCGGCGGCCAAAAACTTCCGCCGGGAATGCCCAAGCTCTACCCCGCAACGGTGACGGTGATGCAGGATGGCCGGCCTCTTGAAGGGGCGGAAATTGTCCTCATCAATACTGACCCGGCGGTCAATTGGTCGGCGGGCGGAATGACCGATAAAAACGGGGTTGTCAAATTGAGGACGATGGGGCAATATGAAGGAGCACCGCTCGGCAGGTACAAGGTTGGCGTGCGGAAAGTGGAGGTTCCTGATATTGCTTTGCCGCTGGATATTCCTTCCGATCCGGAGGGGCTGAGGGAATATCAGCGGCTGGCCAGGGAAATTGCTGAGAATACCTTTTCTCTCGTTGAGGAACAGTTTTCCATCGGGCGAACGCAACTGGAAGTTGAGATTACGGCATCCAACGACAACGGTACCGTTGATGTCAGTCCGGCGATTCGCGTGAAAATTCCGGCTGTACCGAGAGGATAACTCCATGATTTTTTGAACCGTAAAGTCTCGCCATTCGCCCCCCTTTAACTTCTTTCCTTTCAAAACACAATGTCTACTGTCAGAATCTGTTTTTTTGCGTATTTTACGCTTTTTTTCGGTTGGGTTTTTGCCGAAGACCGGATCGTTCACGTTCATGTTTCCGTCAATAGCGAGAACGCCAATTACGAGGGGATTCTTGCGATGGACGGGTCAACTTCCACGATGTGGCATACGCAGTTCGGGACGGCTGTAACACATCCGCACGAGTTCCTGATCGACTTGAGGGACGAATACGAAATCAAAGCGTTCTCTTACGTTCCCCGGCTTGACGGGGCGGCGAACGGGACCGTCAAGGATTACGAAATTTACTTGGGAAACGATCCGAAAACTTTCGGCGAACCTTACATGAAAGGGGCGTTTGAACAAAGAACCGGTTCGCAGACCCTGCAATTTCCCACACCGCAGAATTGCCGGTACGTGAAATTCGTCGTTTTAAGCGAGATCAACGGTCGCGGCTGGGCCAGTGCCTCGGAAATCGTCCTGCATTGCGACGGCGTTATTTTCCGGGCCAAGTCGCAAGACCCGCTCGATTTGCTCCAAGAGGCTCTTGGTGAAAAAATTGATTTTTCGGACGAACTCGTACAACAGTATGCGTTTTTGTTGGAAAACCTGAAAAACATGGCTCATTTCAGCAGGGTCGCCGATGAAACGTTCCTGAAAGACTCGCTCATTTTGCCGGAAGACCGCGACCCGCTCGATGTCGTGCTTCGCCGAACCCGGGCTGCTCTTGCCGACCTTAAACAGCTGGACGGAGCACCCGATTTCGCCGCCGAAGAGAAAGAATGGACGGTGTTTTACGATCAAGCATCGAAAATTGACGTTGACGAAATCGAAATCCGGTATGACCTTTATCGTAAACTTTGCGAGTTGAGACGGCGGATTTTATTCAAAAATCCGCTCCTGAATTTCGATGAAATTCTCTTCGTCAAAAAACATCGGGCGACATTCAATCACATGTGTGACCAATATTACGGAATCAACCTCCCGCCGGGCGGCGGCGTGTATGTTCTCTCGGAGGCGTTCGGTCAGGCAAAATCCCGGAACCTCCTGGAAAACAGCCGCGTGGTGAACGGGCGTTTGGCCGGAACGTTGCTTGATACCGGTGCGTTTGCGACCCCCGACCTTTCGTTCGACGGCCAAAAAATCGCGTTCGCTTACGTCGAATGCACCGGTGATACCGAGCAGCGGTTCCACGTTGATCCGACCCGGGGGCATTGGCACGAAGGGCGCAGTTTTCACGTGTTCACTTGTAACGCGGACGGTTCCGGGTTGACCCAATTAACCGATGGAACGTGGAATGATTTTGACCCATGTTTTCTGCCGAACGGTCGCATCGCGTTCATTTCCGAGCGGCGCGGCGGCTATCTTCGTTGCGGTCGGGAATGTCCGACGTTCACGTTGTTCGACATGAATCTCCACGGCGGACAAATGCGATGTCTCAGTTACCATGAAACGAACGAATGGAATCCAAGCGTCACAGCGGACGGGCGAATCCTTTACACCCGCTGGGATTACGTTGACCGGTGGGGTTCTGTCGCGCATCACCCGTGGTTGACAACGCTCGACGGTCGTGATGCACGGGAAGTTCATGGAAACTTTACACAACGCTACGCCCGGGCCGACATGGAACTCGATTGCCGCGAGATACCAAATTCACACCGTTTTGTCGCGACCGCCGCGCCGCATCATGGGCAGGCTTATGGTTCGCTCGTGATCGTCGATCCGCAATTGGATGACACCGACGATCCGATGAAACCGGTCAAGCGGCTCACGCCGGAAATTCCTTTCCCGGAATCACAGGGAGGTGCACAGGTGTACGGAGCCGCCTGGCCGCTTTCGGAGAAATACTACTTGGCTGTCGCCGATTTTTCCGTCCATAATGGTCAAGGGTTGCAAGGAGGCGAACAGTTTCGCGGCGATTACGGGATTTACCTGATCGACGCATTCGGCAACAAGGAACTGTTGTACCGCGATCCGGAAGTTGGTTGCATGTCGCCGATCCCGTTCCACGTGAGACCGACGCCCCATTCGCCACCGCAGTCTTTGGAAAACGACGAAATCAGGCATCAGCCGTATGTCGCTCCGAATCGTGGCGTCACACGGGAAGCAATTGCTTCCGTAGTGGATGTCTATCAGAGTCGCAAACCGTTTCCAGAAGGAACGAAAATCAAAGAATTGCGTATCATTCAGGTGATTCCGATGTCCGGTCCGTCAGGTGCCCCGCATCATGACACTGGATTCCGGGAACCATCGGCGGCGGCTTCCATGCCGCTGTGTCGATACGTCCTCGGAACCATCCCGGTGGAAGAAGACGGCAGTGCTCATTTCGTTGTTCCCGCTCAGAAGGTATTGCTCTTCCAGGCCATCGACGAGCAGGGGCTGGCGATCCAATCAATGCGTAGTGCCACTTACCTGAAGGAAGGGGAAACGCTCGTGTGTAACGGGTGCCATGAACCGAAAAATCAGACGCCACATACGACAAACATGCCGATTGCGTTTACCCGGCCGCCGTCGGTGATCAAGCCGGAACACCCGGACGCGAATCCCTTCAGCTACCCGCGATTGGTGCAACCGGTGTTGGACAAACATTGCGTCGATTGCCATGCGGCGGAAATCGCCAAGGGAACGCCGGACGTGCCGAATTTGGCAAAGGATCCGATGGTGAACCAATGGTACGCCTCGTACAATGAATTGGTTCCAAAATACGGATTCTACGACTACAAAGAGACGTTGACGACAACGCCGGGAAAGTTCGGCGCGCACGCCGCCCCGCTTTACAAATTGCTCAAGGACGGTCATTGTGACGTAAAACTCAGCGACGAGGAACTCCATCGGATATCGCTCTGGCTGGATTGCGTTTCACCGTTTTACGGCGTCTATGAAAAAGAGGGGGGGGAAGCCCAACTCCGCGGCGAAATCGCGTTCCCGACAATTGAATAGAATTTTTTACGTATTTATGGTTGTGGAAAAAACATCGACTCGGCGAAAACGGTCGAAAAGTCGGGGAACTTCGACAGATCAACACATTCGGCCTTGTCGGCGACCTGTTGCATGGCGTTGCAACACGCAGTGCTGAGCAAAACGGCCTTGGCACCGGCCAGCGAAGTGTTGCCGCAGAAATGAATGCGTGCGGTTGGTATTTCCGGCGGTAGCAACCCGATCCGCTGGGCGTTTTCGCGGCGGATGTAATTGCCGAACCCGCCGGCAAGGAACACGTTCGCCAGGTCGCCGGGCTGCATTCCCGCCTTGCGGAGCAAGAGCGTCACCCCGGCGCGAATCGCCCCGGCTGCAAGCTGGACCTGCCGGATGTCATGTTGCGTCAACAGAATTGGTCTGCCAATTCCCGACTCGTTTTGCTGCACGACCACAAATGCCGGTTTGCTGTCAACTCTTACGAAACGATCGTGAATCGCATCGGGGACGCTCTCGGGCAATTGCCTGCCGGTGAGCAGTTTGCCCGCCGAGGTGATGGCATCGATGCGAACCAGTTCAGCAACCAGGTCGATCAGTCCGGAGCCGCAAATTCCCCGTGCCGGTTGGTTGCCGATGGTTTCGACACGCAAATCATCACCGACAGCAACCCGTTCGATGGCACCGGGGGCGGCGATCATGCCCTGGCTGATGCGTGCTCCCTCGAAGGCGGGACCGGCTGCCGTAGCCGCAGCAAGCAAAAGGCCGTCGGGACGCCACAAAATGATTTCGCCGTTCGTGCCGATGTCAATCAACAGCGAAGGGGCGTCAAGCGAACACAAACTCGTTGCGATGATCCCTGCGACGAGATCGCCGCCGACAAAACCGCCGATCACCGGGAAAAGTTGCGCCAAACCTTCCGTATGAATTGCAACACCATAATCGGCTGCCCGTGTGGGCGGATAATTCATTACTGCCGGCTCAAATGGCGAATGACCGAGCGAGCGCACGTCAAGCCCGGCGAACAATTGCTGCATGGTCGTATTACCCGCAATGGCAATTTGCGTAATTTCTCCCGGTGAAACGGGCTCGTCACGTGCAAGCGACGAGATCAAATCATTGATTGCATCGACCACCGCCATGCGAAAACGTACGGCATTTTCCGGCGATTCGGAGGCATATTGAATCCGCGAAATGACATCGTCTCCGAACCCGGCTTGGGGGTTACGACAGGATTGCACACCGCAAGACCGTTGTGTGAATCGGCATATCAATTCGGCCACAAGGGTGGTCGTTCCCAAATCCACGGCGATCACATATTCTTTTTCTTTTTCTTCGGCGTCAACTGTGCGGGATTGGTAATTGAACGAAAGATCGTTCAATGCCAGGTGCGATGTCAGAATCTGCGTGACATCCGACGGGCGTGATTCCTCCGAAAGCCAAACGGTCAAGGGTTCACGAACAACATGTTGGCACGCAAGTACTTCAGATGTAATGGTTTGCTTGCCATGCAAGGCTTGCCCCGGAGCCACACGGACAGCGCATTTGCCGCATGTCCCGTTGCCGCCGCACGGAGTGGTCAAAGACCCGCCCACGCGGGCAAGTGCTTCATGCAATCGCACCCCGGACGGGCAAGTAAGCGTCTGTCCGCCGGGAAAAACGGTGATTTCAATGGACATGAGGTCGGTGGCCGGTGGTGAGGAGTTGTGCGAATAAAGCATTGACAATCCATAGTACACCACGAAAGCCAATGATGCAAATGGTAACCGGAAACGAAACGCAGTATCAAGTACAGTAAAAATCGATGTCGTCAATTTTTGCGCGCGTATTCGTGGCACAATTCACAAAACCAGCTTTGGAAAATATTTTGCTCTTGAATCACCCCATTTTTTTTTGTACGATTCGCCAAAGATGAATTTCGGTTCCAGAAAATCGATTAAAGCTACAAAAATGAAAACTCTGGCAAAATATTCCCGCCTTCCTGTTGTGTTTCTCATGGCAATCATCCTTATGGGCGGTTGTCAACTGATCCATCGCGATAAGAAACCCAAGCTCAAGCCGGTCAAGCCCTATCCTCTGAACCGGCCGTTGGCCGAATACGCCTCGCCGGGAACGAGCAGCCGTAACCACCTGTTGGTCAGCGGGTTCGGCCTTGTTTACAACCTGGGCGACAACGGGACTGTGGAAGTCGATTCACCGCACCGCAGGCTCGTCATGGAGGAATTAAAACGCATGGATGTTCAAAACCCCAGTCAATGGGTGGACTCGCAGGACACAGCGATCGTCCTGGTGCAGGCCAAAATTCCGCCCGGTATTCGGAAGGGTGAGCCGATTGATGTGGAAATCTCACTTCCGACGGGCAGCGAATGCAGGAGCCTCCAGGGTGGAATTCTGCATAAAACGGTTCTCACCCCAATGTATGACACGGGGAGCCTGTACAAACGGGGCGATATTTGGGCATCGGTGGAAGGGGCGATCCTCCTGGACCCCAAGATCGACAAAAAAAACTCCCAATATGAAAAACGAGCCATCCTGCTTGGCAAGGCGATGTGCCATTTCGACCGCGATTTCAGTCTTTCGCTTTATGATGAAGGGCGGAATGAAAGTCAACTGGCAACCATTGCCACCGAACTGACACGCCGTATCAACCAGCGTTTCAAAATCGAGGGGGAACCGACCGGCGTGGCCAAGGCAAAAAGTCAGCCTTCGGTCAATATCGAGGTCAAAATGCACCCGCACTACCGCGAGGCTCCCAATCGCTACCTGGCCGTGATTATGTCGATTCGCTGTTTCGAGCATGACACCCAGCAGGCACAACGGCTCGAAGACCTCCGACGGGAATTGCTCGACCCGGAAAAAACGCTGGCCGCCGCGTTACAACTGGAAGCCCTTCCGGCCAAAATGGGGGCTGAAATTCTGTACGACGGATTGAAAAGTTACAATCCCGATGTGCGGTTTTACTCCGCCGAGGCACTCGCCTACATGCACAAACCGGAAATCGGAACGGTCCTGGCAGAGTTCGCACGCAATGATCCGGAAAAACGCCCGGCGGCCATCGTAGCACTGGCCTCGATGGGAAGTGACCTCGAAGCGGCGAACAACCTGATCCCGCTCATGGAATCGGGCGAGCCGGACCTGCGATACGGCGCGTTTTGGGCACTCTGGCGGCGCACGCCCGACCACCCCGCCATCCGGGCCTGGCCGCAGGATGATTATCCCTATCATTACCACGTTCTGCCTTTCGATGTGCCACTGATTCATGCGTCCACCTCGCGACGGTCGGAAATCGTCCTCTTCTCGCAAAACATCCCGCTCAACCCCTTCATCGGAAACGCGGGCAAATCCATCGTCGTCAACGTGCTTTCGCCGGAACAGGTCGAGATGATTCGCGTCAATCCAGGCAGGATCAACGAAACGCGACTGCGGCCCAACTCGCTGGACAAGGTGCTCGAAGCCATCGCCGAGTTGGGCGGTTCCTATCAGGACACGCTCGAATTCCTCACCGAAGCGGACACGCCGCAGCAAAACGGTGTTCGGGCGTTGAATTGCCCGTTCGTTATCGACGGCACGCAGCAGGAGAAGGAACGTTCTTACTATTCCGCAGTTTACGCCGAAAACGATCAAGAGGACAAACCCGCACTCATGGAGCCGAAGAAAAAATCGACCTTCGGCAAACTCAACCCGGTCACCTGGTTCGAAAAAGAAGCCCCGGTTTCATCTGCGGCGGATTAAGACTCACGCCGAAATAACTTGCTCTATCAATCAGAGCCGCGACGGTGATGGAGCGGTTGAACACAAGAGGAATGAATATCCTCTTGGATACTCATGACGAATAAAAACACAAGGGAATACAGGGGGTTTTTAGAGGTGCCCTAAAAAAAGCTGATTTGAAAATCAAGGTTAAAGGAAATTTGTTGCGTCATTGTGTTGACTTATCGGAAGGATAGACCACCGATAAACCACTTTTGTGATGGGTACGGCGTGACTGCCCTGCATTGGTTATGCTGGCGTGACAGACGCCCGTTCCATCTTGAAAAAACAGCCATCAGGAGAAAACCATGAAATCCCACCGCAAAGTTCTCACGCTGAACACACCGCATCGCATGGAGTTCGTGAACATCACCCAGGATGTGGCCGCCGCCGTTCGTGAAAGCGGTATCCGCGAAGGACTGGTGCTTGTCAACGCAATGCACATCACGGCGTCGGTGTTTATTAACGACGACGAGTCGGGCTTGCACCAGGACTACAAGGATTGGCTCGAGCAGCTTGCTCCGTTTGATCCATCGCCGACACGTTATCGCCACAACCGCACTGGCGAAGACAACGGCGATGCCCACCACAAACGCCAGATCATGGGACGCGAAGTCGTCGTGGCCGTCACTGACGGGAAACTTGATTTCGGTCCCTGGGAGCAGATTTTTTACGGAGAATTTGACGGACGAAGACCCAAACGCATCCTCATCAAGATCATTGGCGAGTGACTGCGATTACCTGTTGATGCCTTCGGTGTAGGCTTTCATACGGTCTTCGTATTTGCCCGGCGGCGGGGCGAAACGCTGGGCTTCGGTTGTCGTGGTGCGGGTTTGCGATGCATTAATTCGCTGTTGGCTGACCGTTGCTTTGGGTGTCAGATTTCCGATGCTTCGGAGCGTATCGTCAAGCCGTTGTCCCTCTTTTGTGTCGGGCGCGTGATTGGCCTGTTGCTGCATTTCCTTCCAGCGTTCGACGAAACGCCGCAAATCGTTTTCGTTCCAGCCGCCGAGCCGTTCGAGCAGTCGCGGATCGGGACGCTCCTTGCCCAGTTCGTCTTCGAGATAGCGGATCACCATCTCGGTTGCCTGCCGTGTGTATTCAAGATTGGCCGCATCGGCTTGCGGCTCCGGCGTGTTGTCTGCGGGTGTTCCCTGCCGCCGATCTTGCGGGAGACCACCCCCGCCATCGCCGGATAATTCACTGGTTCCATCCCAATGGGCCTTATCATTATCATTGCCGGGAGGTTGCGGTTGTTGAGACGACTCGCCACCGGCTGAGGAAGCATTCGGCTGGCCATCGTCCTGTGTGGTTTGCCGTTCACCTCCTCGATCATCGGACGATTGATTCTCCTGTCGCTCACTCTGTTGCACATCACCTGCACTTGCGCGCGCGTTGCCCGCGTCATGTGTATCGTCCGGTTGCGCGTTTTCGCGTCGTGGCGAATCACCTTGTGATGAATCGTCGGTCAGTGAATGGCCGGGCGTATCGGCTTCCGTTGCATCGTCGCGATTGTCTGTCCCACGATAGATCGGTTTGCCCGTGTTCGGGTCAAGTTCTTCAGCATGAGGATCGTACCCGTTCTGCGTCTGCAATGCGTCCGTGTGATCGACTGTTTGCAAGTCGTCATGTTCAGGCGTATGATCCGGCGCAGGGCCGCCCGAAACTTGGTCACCATTGCCGTTTGGCTGTTGCCGATTGCCGTCGTTGCGACCGGTGTCGTCAAAGTCGCCGGTCTCACGGATATGGTTGAGCACTTCGTCAATCACGTCACCGGGGTTGGAATCGCCGTCAATCTTTTCCTTGGGTTTACCGGAATTGCGCCCGTTGTTTTGCGTTTGCTGGCCGGGCTGATCCTGCCGCTGACCGGGCTGATTCGGTTGATTCTGCTCTTGGTCAGGTTGATTTTGCTCCCGCCCCTGTTGGTTGTTGGCGTTCTGTTGACCATCTGTTTGGTCATTCTGCGTTGTGGGGCTTTGGTCTCCACCGGTTTCCTGCGTAATTGCTCCATTGTTAGAACCGTCATTTGAACCGTCGGACTGCTGACCGCCTCTTGGATTTTGCTGATCCTGATCGCCCGGATTGCCGTCCGAGTCATCTGCTGCGGTCATCTGCTGTTCGTTACCGTCACTGCGATCTTGTTGTTGATCCTGCGATGGTTCTTGTGGTTGATTCTGTTTTTGATTCGATTGGCTGCCTGTCTGGCCGGACTGCTTTTGCTCATCGGTTTCGTTTTCCGTTGAGTCGTTTCGCTGTTGGTCTTGACCATTTTGATCGGTGGCTTCATCACCCGACTTATTTCCATCTTGCGATTGCTCTTGACCGGCGTCATTGTTCGTGTCTTGATTTTCGCTCTGTTCCCCACTGTCTTCGTCTTCTGACGACTGCTCACTGTTTCCTGACTGCTGCTCCTGCGATTCGTCATTGACTTGTGGGTCGAGCGGCTTGTCGGGGTCAACTTCGGTCACGACGAAGACGCGAGACGATGTTGACGTCGAATTGGCATTCGGGTCTTTCGTGTCAACCGCTTCGGCGAAATATGTCACGCGGTCGCCAACCTGCAATCTGAGCTTTGACGGCACCAGCGTTTTTTTGATCACCACCGTTCCTGTTCGCGGCGGATTTTGCAACAGTTCGATTGTTTCGAGCGGCAAATCGCTGGTTTCCGGAAGCGTATTACCCTGTCGCACAGCGGCACCGGCGATAACACGAGTCACCGTCCCGCGCAAACGCACATGGTGCAATCCGAAATCCGGGTCTCGCGCTTCGACCGCAACTTCCAGCGGCTCGTTGAGTGCAAGTTGCATCGGCTCACGGTCATCAATGCCATCGACCCACTTGATGGCCGGCGGCTCATCCCGCACCACTTCGAGGCGATACACGCTCGGCAACGGATTTGTGCGCTGGTTGTCGTCCCAACAACGAAGCGTGTAGGTTGTGCAAACGGGTTTGTCGGGTTGATTCGGATCGAAACCCAGCGTCAGTGGGCCGTGTGCCTCGGTTTTCGACGGGGCAATCTGTAGTTTGACGGCACGGGCTGTATCGCCGTCCGGTATCAGCGTTGCCTGACTCATCGCGATGTTCGACCGTGCGGTGATGACAACCTCTGTTCCTTCGACCGCCCGCAAGTCGCCGCTGTTTTCGGCCGTCCGCATCGGCAACCTCGTGTAGGCCGGGTAATGATACTCGACCGACTTGACGTCCATGGCAATCGAAGGGTTGACTGTCACGGAATAGTTCTTTGACCGCGCGTCGGCCACTTCAATACGATAGGTCAGGCTTTCCTCAAAGCCCCGTTTCCCCGGCGGGAAACGACACTCGAATCTCATGCCGTCGTTACCCGCCTGCATCGGCACGCGCTGATCGACCAAACGTCCGTCACCGGTCGAATACACGACATGCACCGGCTTTTTCGTTGAACGGTCAAGACGTGCCTTGATTTGCAGGGTCTCGCCCTGATACACGTCGGCGTTGCCCGGCTCGACTTCCTTGATGACGATGCTTTGCGGTGTCTCGAAATGGACTAAAGGTATTGCCGCCCGGCCAACCGATTGCAGCGTGCTTTTTGGCGAAAAGATGATAGAAACGCAAAACAACGCCAGCACACAAACCAGCACGATGCCCCAGCGGATCATGGCCGTGCAGTCAACAACGAACTGATCCGGGATCGCCCTGAGATTGGCCGCCGTTTCACGACCAATGCTTTCGATGACCATTTGTTCCATTTTGGTGACCGGCGATGACTTGCCACGTTTTTCTCGCCGCAGAAAAACCCAGTTGACAAGCCGGTTCTTCATGCCGGGATGCCATTGTTCCAGCACCTCCGCCGCATAAGCCGGGTTGATGGAAAACCGGATCAGCGGGATCAACCGCAACACGAAATAAACAACTCCCGCCCCGGTGATGCCGGCCAGTCCCAGGTATCGCAAAACAAGCGGCGTCCCGTTTTTGAACACCCAGTGATCGACCAGCACCGAAACGAGCAGAAACATCAACAGGCAAGCCGCAAGCGTCACCAGCGTTGTCACAAGTTCGACCGTCCGAACCTGACGACGGGTTTGGTTGATGCGCTCGACGATGAGTTGTCCCGGTTTTTGATTCATGCGCATGCCCGAAAGCAGGGCGGTCACGATGTGACCGCTGGTAGGGTTATGGTTGGGTCGTTACTGCATTTCCGCACCGCTCTTTCCGCCTGCCATACGGATCACCGCTTTCATCTCTTCAGTTTTAGCCAAATCAAGCGGCGTTACAGACGCATTGACATCCGCCCCTTGCTCGATCAGGTATTTCAACATGCCAACAACGTTGTTTTTTGTGTCTTCATCAATGAAAGCAGTAAATAGCAACCAGAGTAACGGTGTCCAGCCATGATTGTCCTTTGTATTGACATTGGCTCCCTTTGAAATCAGATATTTCAACACATGCAGATCAGGAAAATTCCCCACAAGCCAGTGTAACGGGGTTTTGCCTTCGTTGTCTTTGGCATTGACATCGATTCCTTGTGTAATCAGGTATTCCAGTACTTCAGTATTGTCCGTGTTGGCTGCTGAAAGGTGCAAAACCGTCTCACCATCATCTGTTTTCGCATGAACATCCACCCCGGCTTCGACTAAGTGTTTGAACATATCAATGTTATTGTAATTGATACTGTATCTCGCCGCAAAATGCAATGCTGTCGCACCATTCTCACATTTCACTTTGACATCTGCGCCATGCTTGATCAGGAATTCCAAAACATCGGCATTGGAAATGCTGCGTGCCACAGAATGGATTGCAGTCCAACCACCTTCACTTTTTGCATTGACGTCCGCACCTTGTTCGACCAGATATTTCAATGCATCAACTTTTGAATCGTCCGTTGCAACACTGTGTAATGGGGTCCACCCACCGTCCATTTTAGCGTTGACATCTGCACCGTGTTCCACCAGATATTTCAACACATCAAGATTGGAATCGCACCATACGGCATAGTGAAGTGGGGT
>Ga0099364_10003401_pt1 | contig 24705 bp, 21 predicted proteins | sample TergutTh196P3_FD_73070 | JGI IMG/M metagenome (GOLD analysis project Ga0099364, IMG submission 73070) | Microcerotermes parvus P3 segment gut microbial communities from Pointe-Noire, Republic of the Congo - Th196 P3 | ecosystem: Host-associated > Arthropoda: Insects > Digestive system > Gut ...
TATTTTACAATAATTTAACATTTTTATGAGTTTTAAATTAAAACATGTAGACTCCTTGATTAATATTCTAATGTAAAATACAATTTATTAAAATCTAAAGAAACGGTGGTATAAGTTAATATGGACGGGGAAAAAAAGAATACTCTGCTTATTGTAGATGATGAAAAAGTAAACTTGAAAATTCTAACCCACATATTGGGGGCGGATTATATTATTTATACGGCAACAAATGGAGCCAGCGCCATTGAAAAGGCAAGAGAATACAGGCCCGATCTTATTCTGCTGGATATAATCATGCCCGAAATGGACGGGTATGAAATACTTACCGAAATTAAAAAATGTGAAATACTTCAAAAAATTCCCATTATCTTCATAACAGGCTTAAGCAGCGAAGCAGATGAGGAAAAAGGACTAACCTATGAGGCGGCAGATTATATTGCCAAACCTTTCAGTGCAACAATTGTAAAGTTAAGGGTAAAAAATCAGATTCAAATTATAAACCAGCTTAGGACAATAGAGCGTATGAGCCTTGTTGATACGCTTACAGATATAGCAAACAGGCGCAGTTTTGATGAACGGCTGGCCCGTGAGTGGAAACAGGGTATAAGGGATCAGAAGCCAATCAGTATGTTAATGATAGATATAGACAAATTTAAAGGCATAAATGACACATACGGGCATCAGCAGGGTGATAAGGTTCTTCAGGATATTTCAAAGATTTATCCGCAATCATTTATGCGCCCAAGCGATTTTGCCGCACGCTGGGGGGGTGAGGAATTTACTGCCTTGCTGCCAAACACGGATATAGAAGGTGCAATGGAAATTGCTGAAAAAATACGTTCTAACATTGAGAAACACAATGTTCTGCTGACCGATGGTAGGGAAATAAACGTTACTGTAAGTATTGGCGTTAATACAATAGTACCGGAGTTAGACAGTTCTTTTGAAAGTTTTGTTTCCAAAGCCGATAAAGCGCTTTATGCCGCAAAAGAAGCAGGCAGAAACAGGGTAATGTCAGCATTGGACCTTTAGCACGGAAATCAATTTTTGTTACCAATTGCGTTGACATATTAACATTAAACACGGATTTCCACGGATTTTACAGATTAGCACGGATTAAGAAATTAAAAATTTAATGAAAAATCTGTGTTAATCCGATTAATCCGTGTAACCTGACATCCAACTACTTGGCAAAAAAAAAATCTTATGACATAATTTACCCATGAAGAAAAAAGTAGCTATTCTTATGGGCAGCGACAGCGATTTGCCTGTTCTGGAGCCGCTATTCACGCGGCTGAAAGATTTTGACATTCCATTCGAAGCGCATGTCATGAGTGCACACCGTACGCCTGCAAGAGCGTGTGAATTTGCTCTTAATGCACGTACCAACGGATTTGGAGTAATTATAGCGGCGGCAGGTATGGCAGCGCACCTTGCGGGAGTGGCAGCCGCGCACACCACGCTTCCTGTAATAGGCATACCGGTAAAATCCTCTTTGGATGGACTTGATGCGCTTTTGGCAACGGTTCAAATGCCTCCGGGAATCCCCGTTGCAACCGTAGCCATCAACGGAGCTGATAATGCGGCAATTCTTGCCGCTCAAATTCTTAGTGTCGCCGATGATGCTTTGGCGGAAAAACTCTTAAAGTTCAAAGAAGACATGACAGAGAAAGTTATTCAAAAAGATAAATTACTTCAGGAAAAGTTAAAATAGTAATTTAACCACGACCCATACGAACTTAACGAATTAGTGGTTTAAAATAAAAAGGAGGGGGCTATTGTGAAACTTGTATACACTGGTAAAACCAAGGATGTCTACAATTTAGAAAATGGTAATTATCTTTTTAAATTCAAGGATGATGCCACTGTTGGAGAGGATGGCAAATTCGATCCGGGCGGAAACAAGGTGGGCGTTTCCATCAAGGGTATAGGTAACGGTAATCTTCGCCTTACGGATTTTTTCTTCAGAAAAATTGAAGAAGCCGGTATCCCTACTCAATACATATCCTGCGATATCCAAGACGGCACGATGACGGTTAAGCCCGTTACTTTTTTCGGCAGCGGTATTGAGGTAATCTGCCGATTTAAAGCGGTAGGCAGCTTTATACGCCGTTTCGGCAAGTATGCAAAAGAAGGTCAGGATCTTCCCGCCTTTGTGGAAATTACCCTTAAAGACGATGACCGAGGCGACCCGCCGATCACGAAGGAAGGCTTGGAGGTTCTGGGAATCCTTACGGCGGAAGAGTACGATGAGCTTGTCATCCTTACAAAGAAGATTTCACAAATAATCAAGGACGAGCTTGCCAAAAAGGGCATGGAGTTATACGACATCAAGCTTGAGTTTGGCAGGTGCGGCGGTAAAATATCGTTGATCGATGAGATCTCCGGCGGCAGTATGCGCGCCTACAAGGACGGTAAATCTGTGGATCCCCTGACCCTTGTACAGTTAATGTTATCCTGATGAAGACATCACCAGAAGTATTTGACAGCCTCCAGGAAAAATGCGGGGTATTTGGCATTTATTCGGATAACACCGCCTGTGATGTTGCCTCGCAAGCCTACTTGGCGCTTTACGCCCTGCAGCACAGAGGGCAGGAAAGCTGTGGTATTGCCGTTTGCAATGAAGGGCTTATGCAATATCACAGTGATGTCGGTCTTGTTCCCGATGTTTTTTCCAGAGATACTTTGGAAAAACTGGGAAAGGGAAACATGGCGATAGGTCATGTGCGCTATTCCCCGATAGATCACAAAAGCCGTTTCAACTCGCAGCCCCTTGTGGTGCGCCACAACAAAGGGCCAATGGCAATAGCGCATAACGGGAATATAACCAACGCGGCGGAACTGCGAGAAAGACTTCAAAAAGAAGGTACTGTTTTTCACACAACCAATGATACCGAAATTATCCTGAACATTATCACAAAAAAAAGAATTCACACAAACAACATAGAAGACGCTGTTGATCTGGCAATGAACGAAATCAAGGGCGCGTATTCGCTTGTCATTATGTCGCCAAGCAAATTGATAGCGGTGCGCGACAGTAATGGTTTCCGTCCGTTGTGCATGGGCAGTCTTGGAAATGATATAGTTTTCGCTTCGGAAAGCTGCGCTCTGGACAGTATTGGAGCGGATTTTATCCGTGATATAGAGCCGGGCGAAATTGTGGTTGTTAATAAGGACGGGCCCCGCAGCATTAAAACGCATTGCGGGCAGGGCAGCAGTATGTGTGTGTTTGAGTTTATTTATTTCGCACGCCCTGATTCTGTAATTGAAGGGGCAAGCGTACACACTGCCCGTATGCGGGCGGGTTCGTTTCTAGCCCTTGAACACCCAGTCCAGGCCGATGTAGTAATCGGCGTACCTGATTCCGGCATTGACGCTGCCCTTGGGTACTCGCGCCAATCGGGTATTCCCTACGGAGTGGGGTTTATCAAAAACCGTTATATAGGACGTACTTTTATTCAGCCTTCGCAGGAAGAGCGGGACCGTTCCGTGCGGATAAAACTTAATACAATAGACGCCACTGTCAGGGACAAACGTGTTGTTCTTATAGACGATTCCATCATCCGCGGCACAACAATGAAAAGGATTGTAAACCTATTACATGAATCGGGAGCGAAGGAGATACATCTTCGTATATGTTCCCCGCCGTTTTTAAACCCATGTTATTTCGGGACAGATGTTGCCAGCCGTGAGAATCTTATCGCCTGCGCGATGAGTATTTCGGAAATACGTGATTATCTGGCCGCCGACAGTCTTGGTTTTTTGGCGATTGATCATGTAAAAAAACTCGCCGAAAACGCTAAATGCGGTTTTTGCAACGGCTGTTTTTCCGGCACATACCCTGTCCCGGAACCGGAAGCCGTCCCAAAGAGCAAGTATGATCGGAAGATCAGCGAAGCTCTCAATTAATTTGTTAAAATGGGTGAGAAATGCAGAATAGTTACAGTGAAAGTTACAAGGCTGCGGGGGTTGATATTACTTCCGGGTATCGTTCGGTAGAGTTGATAAAGAAGCATGTCCAGCGGACTAAGGTACCGGGGCTTTTAGACGGCATAGGCGGTTTTGGCGGTTTGTTTGCACTTCCGGCTGGCTATAATGAGCCGGTGCTGGTATCCGGTACAGACGGTGTTGGCACAAAGCTGAAAATTGCGTTTATAACGGATAAGCACGATACAATCGGAATTGACTGTGTCGCCATGTGTGTAAACGACATAATTTGCGCCGGAGCGAAACCTCTGTATTTTCTTGATTATCTCGCTGTCGGGAAAAACATTCCCGAGAAAATAGAAAAAATAGTTTCCGGCGTTGCCGAGGGTTGCACTCAGGCCGGATGCGCTCTGGCCGGCGGTGAAACAGCCGAACACCCGGGAATGATGCCGGAAAACGAGTACGACATCGCCGGTTTCGCTGTCGGCATTGTCGAAAAATCCAGGATACCAGACAAAAATAAAGTAAAATCCGGTGACGTTATTATTGCCCTGGCGTCCTCCGGCGTCCATTCCAACGGTTTTTCCCTTACCCGCAGGGTTTTTGGGATAGATACCGACAGCGGAATACTTAACCGGCGTTTTGACGAACTAGGAAGGACACTTGGCGAAGAACTGTTAATCCCTACAAAAATTTATGTAAAGCCGGTACTGGAACTTTTTGAGAAAAACCTTGCCCGTTCTGTGTGTCACATAACAGGCGGCGGCTTCTACGAAAATATCCCGCGCGCCCTTGGCGAAGATTTTGGCGCCGTAGTGCGAAAAAACTCTCTGGAAATCCCCGCGATTTTTGACCTTATCGCCGCGATAGGAAACATCCCCGCACGGGATATGTTTAACACATACAACATGGGAGTAGGTCTTTGTGTAATTACCGCGAGTGAAGATGCGGACGAAACTCTTCGCCTCCTGCGGAGTTCCGGCGAAAAAGCCTCGATAATCGGCGAGATACAGGCGGGCGTTTCCGGGGTAAAAATTATATGAAAAAAATAGCGGTACTTGTAAGCGGCGGCGGGACAAACCTTCAGGCCCTGATTGACGCGTGGAAGAAAGGGGAACTTGGCGGGGGAGAGCTGTCGCTGGTTGTCTCTTCCGTACAGGATGCTGCAGCTTTGCAGCGAGCTAAAAATGCAGGGATTAAAACAATAACGATAGAAAGAGTAAAATTCAAAGACGCTTCTGCTTTTGACAGCCTGTTGGCAGAAACGTTACTCGAACACAAAACAGACCTTGTTGTTTTGGCTGGTTTTTTGTGCGTTTTAGGACCGCAGGCGCTTAACTCTTTTAGAAATAAAATAATTAATGTGCATCCGTCCCTGATACCGTCTTTCTGCGGAAAGGGTTTTTACGGACTACGTGTCCACGAAGCCGCCCTTGAGTACGGCGTGAAAATAACAGGCGCGACTGTTCACTATGTAACAGAGGTAATAGACGGCGGAAAAATTATATTGCAAAAGGCAGTTGAAATTATGCCGGGCGATACCCCCGAATCGCTTCAACAACGTGTTATGCGGGAAGCCGAGTGGGTTATTCTGCCAAAGGCAGTGGCAATGTTATGTGAAGAAAAATAACCACGGAGTAAACTATGAAAATACTGGTCATTGGGGCGGGCGGCAGAGAACACGCCATTATCAGGGCGATTAAAAAAAATAAGCGTGTAACAAAAATCTTCGCGGCTCCGGGTAACGGGGGGATTGGGCGTGAAGCGGAACGCGCGCCAATTAAGGCTGTTGACATTCAGGCAATGGTGGAATTCGCCGAGCGTAACGCAATTGACTATGTTGTTGTCGCGCCGGACGACCCGCTTGCCCTTGGCATGGTAGACGCGCTTGAAAGCAGGGGGATACGTTGTTTTGGGCCGAGTAAGGCAGCCGCACGTATTGAAAGCAGCAAGGTTTTCGCGAAAACGTTAATGAAGAAGTACGGGATTCCTACTGCCGCCTATGAAACATTTTCGTGCCCGGATATGGCCGTGGATTATTTAAAATCGCCATCCGTTAAATTTCCGATAGTATTAAAAGCTGACGGGTTAGCTCTCGGCAAGGGTGTTAGTATAGCGGCGGACTTAAACGAAGCGATTGGCGCTGTTGACTCAATCATGAGGGAAAAAAAATTCGGCGAAAGCGGGAATAATCTTGTTATAGAAGAATACCTTACAGGCCCGGAAGTTTCTGTCCTTGCCTTTACAGACGGGAAGTCAATCAAGCCAATGGTGTCCTCTATGGACCACAAACGGGTATTTGACAACAATGTTGGTCCCAACACAGGCGGTATGGGCGCTATTGCTCCGAACCCTCACTACACGGATGAGATTGCCGCCCTGTGCGAAAAAACCATTTTCCTGCCGACTATCCGCGCCATGGAAGAAGAAGGCTGCCCGTTCAAAGGCTGCCTGTACTTTGGGCTGATGCTCACGGAGAGCGGTCCCATGGTAATAGAGTACAACTGCCGCTTTGGCGACCCGGAAACACAGGTAGTGCTTCCTCTATTGGAAACAGACTTATTGGACATAATGGAAGCCGTTACCAATGGCAGCCTGGCGGAAACAGACATTCGATGGCTGCCTTCTAACGCCGCCTGCGTGATACTCGCCAGCGGGGGGTATCCTGGTTCTTACAAGACTGGTTTCGCTATAAGCGGTCTTGATGAAGATGGGCAAACGGATGGGGCTGTTGTTTATCATAGTGGGACAGAGAGCGGGGAGCAGGGGAGTGGTTTTCTCACTGCTGGGGGACGTGTCCTTGGTATTACGGCTGTCGCTCCCGCGTTAAATTCCGCGCTTGATATGGTATACAAGGCTGTTAATACAATCACTTTTGAGGGGACGCTTTTCCGTAGGGATATTGGTAAATATTGAACTGTGTTTTCGCCCGCCTTTACAATATTCTCATTTTGTGATAAAATACACTCACAATGAGAAATGTCATATCTATCCCCCTCAGGGCTAAGTGTTAGGAGACTCATTTGTAAGAGGAATAAACATGAATATAATTGCAGTAGACGATGACCCCCTTTTAAAACCATTCTCCGCAAAAGTAATACGTGAAGCGATAGAACACTTACAAACTGAAGGTTCGGCATCAAAAAACAGGCTGCGCGTCCAAACTTTCGGGAACTTTGAAATTTTCATAGACAACAAACTGTTAAAATTTGACCGTTTAAAAACAAAGGAATTATTCGCATATCTGGTAAGCCGCAAGGGCGCTATGTGCAATAACAATGAAATTACCGCTGTCCTCTGGGAAAACAAAGAAGACTCTTTATCTTTGCAAACCCAGTACCGTAAATTGGTCGCAGATTTGACAGAAAAACTGGACGAAGCAGGGATGGGGGATGTTCTTATTAAAGAGCGGGGACATTTGGCAATCGATCCTGATAAAATCTCATGCGACTTCTACGATTTTTGCGCAGGGCTTAATGTAAACAATTATATGGGCGAATTTATGAATCAATACAGTTGGGCGGAACTTACCAATACATATTTGAATCAAATTTTCAGTACAAAAAAATAGCAAATAATACTACCATGGTAAATTAACAGGTAAATCTTAAAAAAACTTATGCTCTTGCCTCTTTTATGTGTAGAAAAGAATTAAGAGAGTCTATATAATTATAGATACATGAAAAAGACTTTACTAATCGTTTTATGCTTGAGTTTTCTTGCCATTCCACAGGTACATGCTCAAGACCTTCATTCCGAGTATATGGCGCTTTTCAGAAACAGTCTGGAAAATCTTCTAAAGGGTGATTATGAACAGGTTGTACCGGATATTTCCCGTGTTATAAGGCGTTACCCGGATTTCGCTATCGCGTATGTTATCCGCGCCCGTGCTTACTACGAAATGGGCGAATTTGACAGGGCAATCGCGGATTGTACCCTGGCTATAAGGTACGACAGGAATAATGCCGGAGCTTATAGTGTCCGAGCCGGAGCCCATGTGAAAAAAGGCGACTTTAACAGCGCAATCGCAGACTGGAGAGCGGTATTAAGAATAACCCCGGATAATGCCGATGCCGTAACGAATATTGAGCAGGCAAGTCAGCAGCGCGGCTATTGATAAAACCTAAAAATTATGGTATAAAATCCATTAATGACAGGCGATCCATTTTACTCTTCCGGTCTTAAATTTTCCTGCAAACGCTGTTCTGCCTGCTGTCGTTACGACTCGGGCTTTGTATTTCTTTCAAAAAAAGACCTAAAAAAGCTTTCCTCAGAGAAAAAAATGGAAAATAACAGCTTTGTAAGGACATATTGCCGCTGGGTTATAAATTGGCAGGGGAAAGAAGCCCTTTCGTTAAAGGAAAAATCGAATAAAGACTGTATTTTCTGGGATCATGGCTGTACGGTTTACAATGTGCGCCCGTTGCAATGTATTTCTTTTCCGTTTTGGGAGTCTATTTTATCTTCCGCCAAAAATTGGGAACTTGCCGCTTCCGGCTGTCCGGGAATGAACACAGGGAAGCTGCACAGCGAAAAAGCAATTGGAGAATACATAAAAACGCTCGTGCGCGAGCCGATAATAAAAAAGGGGGTAAGTATATGAATATCCATTTTTGGGGAGTACGCGGATCTCTTCCGTCCCCTGTAACGCCTTCCCGTATAAAGAGTAAAATCTCCGCGATTGTCGAGCAGATAACTCCCGAAGATATCTTAAACGCCGAAAGTAAGGAAAAGTTCATGGCAGGACTTCCACCTTGGTTATTCGGCACTGTCGGAGGGAATACTCCGTGTGTAAGTGTTAATTTTGACAATCCGAAAGAATATGTCATTTTTGATTGCGGATCGGGGCTTCGTGAGTTTGGAATGGCTCAAATTAATGAAAAACGCCTGCCTGCTCATTACCATATCTTTCTTTCTCATTATCATTGGGATCATTTGCAGGGTTTGCCGTTTTTTGGTCCCGGTTATAATCCATCTGTCAAAATGGATTTTTATTCACCAATGCCCGATATCGAAAAAAACCTGCACGGACAGATGGTTCAGCCGTATTTCCCAATAGGTTTTGACTCTATGGGGGCAGAAAAAACCTTTCAGCAAATAAAAGATACAATGGTAATTTCAGGCCGCTCGATAACCTTTAAAAAAATGAATCATCCCGGAGATTCTTATGCGTTTTGTATCAATGAAAACGGTAAACGCGTTATTTATTCAACTGATACGGAGCTTACCGCGAATGATTTTTTAAAGACAGAAGAAAACACTTCTTTTTTTAAAGGCGCCGACATGATAATTATTGACTGTCAGTATACCCTTGGCGAAGCTATAGACAAGTACAATTGGGGGCACAGTGCGTTTAGTCTTGCTGTTGACTTTACCGCGAACTGGGGAATTAAACATATGGTAATGTTTCACCACGATCCTTCTTATGATGATCATAAACTTTACGGTTTATTGCAGTCGGCTCGGTGGTACCTGGATCGTATGAACATAAAGGACATTGAATTGACCTTGGCTTACGAGGGTCTTGAAATCACTGTATAACTTGAGTTAAGGGTGGATAATTGGCCAGAAGAAAAAGGAAAAAGCCCGGTATTTTTTCGCGTATAATAAAGTTTTTTATAGTAATCCTTGCCTGTGTGATTTTACTGATTCCAGCCCTGCTGGGTGTTGTCATGTATTTAAACGCTCCAGTACAATCTGATAAAAGGCTCCTTATTACGGAATATCCAGACGGAATTACAAGAGCGGAAGACGACAGTTACTATATTGAGGTACGCAGGGGAGAAAGCGCTCAATCTGTAGGCAGGCGTCTTGAAATAGCCGGTATTATAAGCAACAGGCATTTTTGGTATATACTTTGCCGCCTGGGAAACGAATACCTAAAAACCGGCATGTACCGGATAGAAATGCCCTCCAGCCAGATTGCTATTCAACGCCTACTTGTTTCCGGGAGGCAAATTTTACACAGGGTTACAATTCCCGAAGGCGTAACTCTAAAAAAAACAGCGAGAATACTTGAAGACGCCGGTATATGTTCCGCCGAGGATTTTATTGAAGCTGCGGCAGATCCGGCAATAGTTGGTCATTACCGTATACCTAATACCACAATGGAAGGGTACCTTTTCCCGGATACATATTTGTTCCCCGGCGAGTATCCGGCGGCCCGGGTTGTACGGCATATGGCGGATACATTTTTCACGAGACTCGGCCATATCAATCCCGCCGCCATTTATATGACTCCAGAAGAGTTAAACAGATACGTTATCCTTGCCTCAATTGTTGAACGGGAATACCGGTTAAGCGATGAAGCGCCGGTAATGGCAGGGGTTTTTAACAACCGCCTTCAAATAGGTATGGCGCTTCAATCCTGCGCCACTGTTGAATACATTATTACGGAAATCCTGGACAGACCTCACCCGACAGTGCTCTTTAACAGAGACCTGGAAATTCGCAGCCCGTACAACACATACCTTGTCCCCGGTCTGCCGCCGGGACCAATTTCCGCGCCGGGAATTGTTGCCCTGCAGTCGTCATTTTTTCCCGCTGAAACACAATTTTTCTATTTCCGCCTTACAGACCCGCAAACAGGCAGGCATTACTTTTCCAGAACATTCGATGAACATATCAGGGCAGGGCAGCTTGTGCCGAAAGGCCGGTTGTGAAACGGAAAACGTCATGGCTCTGATAGCTAAGTCGACCATTCAGGAAGTAAACAACCGTCTTGACGCGATCTCGGCAGTAGAGGAATATATCCGGTTAGAAAAGAGGGGAGGCCGCTGGTGGGGAAGGTGTCCTTTTCACGCTGGGGGACAGGAAAAAACCCCGTCCTTTAAAGTTGATCCCGACCTTAAAATGTATCACTGTTTTGGCTGCGGCAAGGGTGGCAGCGCTATCAGTTTTGTTATGGAAATGGACAAGCTTACCTATCCCGAAGCTATCAAAAACCTTGCGAAAAAAATGGGCATAGAAATTATTTACGAAGACGGCGGAACGGAAGAAGAATATAACAATACTCATAGGGATGAGCTTTATGAACTATATCGAAGAACCAACGTAACATTTCAGTATTTTCTGCAAGAAAAACCGGAAGCTGCGGGCGCGTTAAGGTATATTTCAGATAGAGGTATAAACGGGGAAATGAAAGAGCAGTTTAAACTGGGTTTTGCTCCGGCAGATCGTTATTTTTTACATAAATTTTTAAGGTCAAAGGGGTATTCCGAAGGTTTCCTTGAAAAATCAGGCTTGTTCTCTTCACGGTATAAAACAATTTCCATGTTTACAGGAAGGCTCATGTTTCCTATAACAGACAGGCAGGGCAGAATCGTAGCCTTTGGCGGCAGGGCTATACCGGGTATTCCGCGAAGTGACGGCAGCGAGCCGCCAAAATACATTAACTCTCCCGAAACGGAAATCTATAAAAAGAGCCAGACTCTTTACGCTCTGGATATCGCCCTTCCGTTAATACGGCAAAAAAAGACAGTGTACCTTGCCGAAGGTTATATGGATGTAATAGCGCTGCATCAGGCTGGTATTTCAAACGCTGTAGCGCCGCTGGGAACAGCTTTTACCGATGAGCAGGCCGCGCTCTTACGCCGTTGGGCGGAAAAAATAATACTTGTTTTTGATACTGATGAAGCGGGAGAAAAAGCGGCTTACAAGGCAATTATTACATGCAGGAAAAACGGGCTTTCATGCGCTATCACCCAACTACGGGAGGCGCTTATAGCCGAAACAAATACTCAGGAAATATCACAATTTAAGGATCCTGCCGATATTATGCGAAAATTTGGCCCGCAGATATTGAATAATATTTTAAATTGTACTATAAATGATATAGAATACCTTATTTCCCGCAGTAAATCTCAATACGGGGCGGATGGTAGCGGTAGAAACCGTGCGGCGGAATATATGTTTCCGTATTTGGACGCTCTAGATTCTGAGATTGAAAAGGGTAGTTGTATAGCGTTGATTGCCGATGCCATAAAAATTGAGCATAATGCTGTGCGGGAGGATTATTCAAAGTGGAAAACGGGGAGGCGTATTCGCCAAGTTCAGGAAGACCGTCAGGAAACTATACCGGACAAGCCGGTCAGAATGAACGCCGAGCTTTTTCTGCTTACCGTAGTAGCGGTGAATATGTCGCTGTACCGGGAATTTCGTACAGCTTTGGAGATTAAGGAGATTGATGACCCTGCGGCGAAAGAACTCTTTATCGCTATGGAAGAATGTTATATCCATGACGAAGGCGATATTGATTCCTTGCTTACAAGGATTAAAAATGAATCTCTTAAGGGGTTTATAGCCGGTCGTGGAGCTTCCGCAGAATTTAAAGGCGGACCCAGCCGTGATCCACGCAGGCTTATGGAGGACGGGATAAACGAAATCAGGAAGAAAAGACTCCGCAAAAGACTCACAGAAATCAGCGCTGAAATGCGGATGAATGAACGTACTGCCGGAAGCGGCGTAGATGTTGAGGATTTACTGGAAGAGAAAAAAACCATAGATTCGCAAATTCGTAAACTTGAAGGAAGATAATTTATGTCTATTTTGACAAATCTCGCGTTTAAAAAAGGCGCGCCTCTTATAAAACATTTTTCCCAAAAACCCGTGCGCCGTATACGCCCAAGGGCAAAACCAGAGAAACCCCTGGGGAAACTTCAGAATAATGCAGAGCTGACAGACGCTGAAGAACTGGCCGCTTCTGATCCCGCTATAATAAAACTCCTTGAATACGCTAAGGAGAAAAAATCCCTTTCATACGAGGAGTTGTCGGATTTCCTTCCTGAGCATATAACAAACTCAGATAAAATTGAGCATGTTCTTGCCCTGCTCGAGGCTAATAATGTGCAGCTAATGGAAGAAGATAGCTCTCCTGAAGAAGACGAAAGCGATGTTCGAAAAGGTCCTGAACCATCCAAGAAACGGACAGCTGCAGGCAGTGATAAAGAGTCTTCCCTGGTTGACGATCCTATCAGGCTGTATCTGCGTGAAATTGGAAGAGAGCATCTTTTAACAGGGGAGCAGGAAATAGAGCTTTCCAAACAAATGGAAGACGGGGAAAATATCATAAAGGGTGTGATTAAAAGGTCGGGTATGATTATACCTGAGTTTTATCAAATAGCTCAAAAAGCCTTCTCCAAAAAAGACATAAAGGAACTTAATCTCTCCAAAAAAGAAATCACGGAGCACATGACAGAGTGCCGCAGGTTAAATCAATTTTACAAGGATACTTTACGCGCCACTCTTACCGATTTAAGAAACTATATTGACTTAAAAAAACAGCTTATTTCCAGGGACACTGATTACTTTGAGGACAAAGAATGTTCCACAATACGTAAGCGGATAATGAGATCGCTTAAAAATACACAGATACATCCCGATGAAATACAGGCTTTTTCGGACAAGTTTATTCAGGCGGCAAGAAAGATCAAACGTTATATCAAGGAGCAGGAACGGCTGGAAAAACACCTTAAAGTTTCTTCTTACAAGGAACTCCGTACATTGGGACGTTACCTGACAATCAAGGAAGAACGTGACCGCGTGGAAGAGGACCTCGCTCTTTCTTCGGATGAAATCAAGGAAAAAATCAAGCTGATTCAAGTTACGCAAAAAAAACTTAAAACCCTGGAAGAAGAATTTGAAGAGCCTATCGAGAACATCAACCAAATGGCGGCTGAAATCAGTTATGGCAGGGTAATGATGAAGAACGCTAAGGACAGGCTTATAAGGGCTAACCTTAGGCTGGTTGTTTCTATCGCTAAAAAATATACTAACAGAGGTCTGCATTTTTTTGACCTTGTCCAGGAAGGAAATATCGGCTTAATTAAGGCGGTTGAAAAGTTTGAATACCAAAAGGGTTTTAAATTCTCGACTTACGCTACATGGTGGATAAGGCAGGCGATAACACGTTCCATTTCCGACCAGGCAAGAACCATCCGTGTTCCCGTACACATGATAGAGCAAATTAACAAGGTTGTCCGTGAATCCAGGCAGCTTTTGCAGTCTCTGGGGCGCGAACCCACTGATGAAGAAATCGCTGAAAAACTCGGCTGGCCGGCAATGCGGGTTAAGTCCGTCAAAAATGTGGCGCGCGAGCCTATCAGCCTTGAAACACCCATCGGCGAGGAAGAAGACTCATTATTGGGGGACTTTATCGAAGATAAGGATGTGGAAAACCCCGCCAATCAAACAGCTTTTACCTTGCTGCAGGAACAGCTTAGCGGAGTTCTTTCTACGCTTCCTGCCCGTGAACAGGAAGTATTAAAAATGCGCTTTGGCCTTGACGACGGGTACTCGCTTACCCTGGAAGAAGTTGGATTGTATTTTAATGTGACCCGTGAACGGATAAGGCAAATAGAAGCCAAGGCGCTGCGCCGGCTGCGTCATCCAAAAAGAAGCCGCCGCCTGAAAGACTATTTAGACCATTGACACGAAAGTTTACTGGCAGCATATTAATATGATGGAGGGAACATGGTAACAGAAAATGATCTTGAAAGACTGCGCTCCTTGCAGGAAATAGTCTATCAGAAAATCGGTCTGGAAAAAAGCATTCAGGAGATTCCCAAATTATTGGGAACCCAGGAAGAACTTCTTACCAGGATAAAAAAGACCTTTATTGATAAAAACCATGATTATGAAAAAGTAAAGGGTGAAGAAAGCGATTTAAGGAATAAACTTACGGAAGCCGAATCGACAAGGGAAAAAGCCGAAAAAAACATGGATTTAATCAGTACCCAGCGTGAGTATGAAGCTTTAGACAAGGAAATTCGGGACGCTTCCGAAAAAGAACAGCAGTACCGGAAGGATTTACAGCAAAGGGAACGTATACTTATGGAGCTTGACGAACAAATCAAGCAGCATACAGCCCTGATTGAACAACAGGAGAAAGAACTTGAAGAACGCCGCAAAAAAATTGAGGCTGAAATTGAGGATAAACAAAAACAGATAGACGCTCTGCGTGAAAAAGAAAACGTATTAACCGAAAACCTTGATACTGAGATGGTCTTTAAATTTGAAAGGATTATCAATAACAAAATGGGTCTCGGTATTGTCGCTATCAAGGGCAATGTCTGTATGGGCTGCCATATGATTCTTCCCGTCCAGTTCGCGAATCAGGTACGCCTTGGCGACGAATTTATTTTTTGCCCGTATTGTTCGCGCGTTCTTTATTTTGAAGAATCCGCCGATGGAGAAGAAGATTACTTTAACACCGAAGATATGGGTTCTCTTTCAGATCTTGACGATATAGAAGAAGAAGAGGAAGAAGAGGAAGAAGAAGAGGAAGAAAAAATAAACATTGATTTTGAGGAGTAGAGATTTTTAGCGATGAACCAGGCTGCCGCTTTGAGTTCGTCTTAAAGATGAGCTTATGGAGGAAAGTCCGGGCTCCGCAGGGCATGATGCCGGGTAATTCCCGGGATTGTCTCCGGATTCGTTCCGGGTACAAGACAGACAGCGCCACAGAAAATATACCGCCTGACCTCTTAAAATGTTAAAAACCATACTCCATTGTATGGAATTAATGACATTTTAAGTGGTCAGGTAAGGGTGAAATGGCGGGGTAAAAGCCCACCTCGGTAATGGCGACATTACCGGAACGGCAAGCCTCATCAGGAGCAAAGTCAAGCAGCGGTGTTAATGGCGGCCCGCCAAATAACCGCGGGTAGACTGCTTAAAAGCGCCGGAAACGGCCATTTAAGACAGATGGCAGCGTCCTGGAGCTTTAAGTTCCAGGTAACAGAACCCGGCTTATGGTTCATTGCTTTTTATTTTACAATTGATGCAATTGCGAGCCTTCATTTTTGTAGACTTGCTGCCTATGAATTGACACTTTTACGATTTTAATATTAAATAAACAATAGATAGATGTTCAATAAAAAAAGAAGAACCCGTTCAGGGAGGCATATACACAGACTCAATAAAATCCGTACTTTCGCGGTAGTCGCCCTTGTTTTTATGGTTATCGCTGTTTCTATGGCGCTGGCATTGCGCCTCAGAAACAGTGTAAATAACACAAACAGGGAGCTTTTGAGTGTCTGGAACGCCGGAAATTTTGAACAGGCATACGAAATAAGTAAAAACGCGTTACATGATAAACCTGTGGATTATTTTCTCTTAACTATTAATGGTTTTTCGGCGTATCAGGCGGGGATTTCCCAGATAAACAACCATAACACGCTGTTTTACATAGACGAGGGCATACGTTCATTGCGCAAGGCTCTTCTTTTAAAACAATCCGCCAATGACGGACGCGTACATTATGTTCTGGGAAAGGCATACAGTTACAAAGGCAATGAATATGCGGACCTTGCCATAAAATATCTGGAAAAGGCAAACAGCCTTTCCTACGACGCGAGTGATATTCCCGAATATCTGGGGCTTGCATATGCGGCTACGGGCGATTTCCGTAGCAGTGTGGAAGCGTTTACACAGGCATTCAGAACAAACCAGCAACCGACAGACAATCTATTGTTGTCGATAGCGCGTTCATATATGGCAATGGGAGAGTTCAACATGGCGGTAGGGTATTTACAGCGATGTGCCGCCGCTTCACAGGATATATTATCAATCAATATTGCCCGTATGCTTCTCGCGGAAATTTACATAAATTCAGGCGATTATGACAACGCCGAAAAACAATATATAAGTATTCTGGAAGACTCAGGAGAAAATGCCGAAGTTCGTTATCAATTGGGTGAATTGTTCCTTCTTAGGGGGGACACAACCAGGGCCCGCGCTGAATGGAGAATCGCGCTCAGGCAGGATCCGGCCCACGCGAGAGTAAGAGCACGGCTCAATATTTAATTGGAGGAAACATGTTTCGTAATTTTTCAACAGATCTCGGCATAGATTTAGGAACCTGTAATACCCTTATTTACATGAAGGGTAAGGGTATTGTATTGAATGAGCCGTCGGTTGTCGCTGTAGAGCGCGGCACAAAAAGAATAGTCGCTGTCGGCGCCGACGCTAAAAGGATGTTATGGAAAACACCTGAAAACATCATTGCCATAAGACCATTGCGCGAAGGGGTTATCGCGGATATTGAATCCACGGAAAAAATGATCCGCTATTTCATCTACCGAGTTTTTCCTCGTTACCGGTTTTTAAAACCTCGGATGGCAATTGGCATTCCTTCATGTATTACAGAAGTTGAACGGCGCGCTGTAGAAGAAAGCGCTTATAAATCCGGAGCAAGGGAAGTACAGGTAATTGATGAAAGTCTCGCAGCCGCGATAGGCGCCAATATCCCGATTAAGGAACCTGCCGGTCACATGATTTGTGACATAGGCGGAGGCACAACGGAGATATCCGTTATTTCTCTTGGAGGCATGGTAGTAACAAGCGCCATACGTATTGGCGGCGATGAATTTGACGAAGCGATAATCAAACATATACGCGGCGTTCACAATCTTGTAATCGGGGAACAAATGGCGGAAAAGCTTAAGATTGAAATCGGGAACGCTTCTCCCGATAAAACTATCGAAAAGCTTGAAGTAAAGGGCAATGACGCTATCACCGGGCTTCCCCGGCGGCTCGAAGTTGATTCGGTAGAAGTAAGGGAAGCTATAAAAGATCCTGTTACATCAATAGTTGATGAGATAAAAGCCGTTTTGGGTAAAACGCCGCCGGAACTAGCGGCGGATATCGTAGATCGCGGTATTGTGATGACAGGTGGGGGTTCTATGTTAAAAGGACTTGATAAACTTATCATGAAAGAAACAGGAGTTCCCGCGTTTATAGCAGACCAGCCGGAAATCTGTGTTGCTCTGGGAGCCGGCAATTATTTTGACTATATGAAAGGTTCTGACCTTACAAGAAATATCTATGACAGATTGAATGGTTAGCGCTATGGGGCGGGGAATCTTTGGTGTCCTTTCGCCCAAGGGCGGTGGTAAATTGTCAAAAACGCCGCTGAACGCGACGGTTTTTGTATTCGTATCTCTTGTTCTGATATCAGTTTTGCTACTTATGTTTTCGGGCGGTACTTTTATTTTTAATGTGAAAAATATTGGTCTTTCCGTTTTTTCGGGTGTAAGGGGCGGTATTTATGAATTATCTTCTATGGTTTCAAGAACAGTTCTTTCTGTAAGGGAACTCGCGGACTTAAGAAGGGAATATGCCGAATTATTAAGAACGCTTGAGCGTTATGGAGAGCTTGAACGCTCAAGCGCCGAAATTTACCAGGAAAATATCCGGCTTAGGGAACAGCTTGGTTTTGCGCAAACGCTGCGCCACAGGCGAATCCCCGCGCAGATATCCGGTCGCGACCCGGACAATCTTTTTTCCGCTATGGTTATTAACAAGGGCAGTTTTTCCGGCGCTTCACCTGACATGGCGGTTGTTGCCTGGCAGAACGGCACTCAAGCGCTGGTGGGCAAGGTAATTCAGACTGGCGCTTTTGAAAGCCTTGTAATGCCGATTTTTGACAACAATTCACTCGTAGCTTCCCGTTTATCAGTTTCACGATACGAAGGTATTGTAGAAGGGCAGGGTAGTTCCGACACTCCGCTTTTAATGCGGTTTGTCCCGAAACGAGCCAGGGACGAAATAAGTATCGGCGATGTTGTTGTTTCCAGCGGTATGGGAGGGGTATTTCCTGAGGGTATTAACATAGGGCGGGTTGGCAGGATACATTCCCGTGAGTATGAAACAACTCTGGAACTGGAAATTATCCCCATGATAGATTTCTCAAGGCTGGAATATATATTTTTAATTGAAAGCGACAGCGCCGTACAAATTACCGAAACAGGATTCGCCAATGATTAGAAACATTGTATGGACTGTAATTCTTGCCATCATTGCGGGTATTCTTCAATCCACGCTGCTTGGAAATATCGCGATTTTAAATGTTGTCCCGGACTTGGCGTTGTGCATTGTAGTGTACTCCGCCTATGTAAACGGGACTATGACAGGACAGGTCTCCGGCTTTTTCTCGGGATTGCTCCTAGATTTTCTGTCAGCCGCTCCCCTCGGTTTAAACTGCCTTATCCGTACCCTTATAGGAGCTTTGGCAGGCGTTTTTAAAGGCGCTTTTTTTCTTGACATATTTTTCATGCCTGTAATCCTTTGTTCTTTGGCGACAATAGCCAAGGCGGTTATTCTTTTTATTGTTAACCTGTTTATGGGTTCCGCTGTACCGGTTTATTCGTTAACTTCATCGTTATTCTGGGTAGAACTTGGCTTAAATACATTAAGCGCGCCGATTTTGTTCTTCGCTTTAAGACGAATAAAATATATTTCTCCGGGACGGAGGCAGTAATGCGGGAAGATCAGGGACGGCGCGTTGCCGTATTCAGAATACTTTTGGTTATTGTTTTTTTTATTTACAGTATCAGGCTTTTCAGTATGCAGATACTTTCGGGTGATGTACATCTTACCCGTGCGCAGGATATTTCCCGAAGGACTTTCCCCATACCATCCCAGCGGGGAGAAATATATGACAGAAATTACACACACCCTCTGGTAATGAACAGGGATTCTTTCGCGGTAAGTATTACTCCTGCAGAAGTTCCGCGCGGCAGTATGGACAATGTTATTGAGGCTGTTTCCGGTATTTTGGGAATTACCGTTGGTGAGATAACAGCGAGAATGCCAAGGCAGTATCTGCAGCTTTATCAACCTGTAGAGATTGCCTCGAATGTCCCATTTACCGCCATAGCGGCCCTTGCCGAAAGAAAGAATACCTTGCCGGGAATTTCCTGGCAAAGCAAGCCTGTACGAAATTATGGAGACGCAAGAAGTCTTGCCCATATTTTAGGTTATGTTGGAGATATAACACGTGACGAACTGACTACGCTTCATAACTTGGGGTATCAACAGGGAGATGTAATCGGCAAAGCGGGAATAGAAAGGCAATACGATGAATTTTTAAGAGGAAGTGACGGCAGGGAAATAAGAACTGTAGATGTCAGGGGCAGGCGTATTGCTGGCCGTGAAAATGTGCGTATCCCTCCGGAAATGGGAAAAAATCTTGTATTAACAATAGACGCCGACCTGCAAACCCTTGTTGAAAAAGCCCTTGGACCGCGAATTGGAGCGGCCTTGGTTATGCGCCCGTCGACAGGGGAAATTCTCGCGATGGTTTCCTATCCCTGGTATGATCCAAATATTTTTACAAGCGGCCTGCGCTCCGATTACAGAACCCTTGCGGAAGATCCAAACAAGCCTTTTTTGAACAGGGTTATTCAGTCAAGTTATCCTCCGGCTTCATCCTTTAAAATTGTAATGACTACGGGCATATTGGCGGAGAATGTTTTTCCCCCAGAACAAACTGTCCTGTGCCAGGGACTGATCCACTTTGGCAACCGTGACTGGAATTGTCATATCCGCCGTCCCGGGCACGGCAGGTTAAATCTTCGAAGAGCCCTTGCTCAGTCATGCAATATTTATTACATGGTAACAGGCAGGGATCATCTTGGCGCCGAAAGGATTGTTTCCATTTCAAGGGAATACGGATTAGGTGAAATTACGGATATTGATCTTCCCGGTGAAATAACTGGATTTATTCCGACACCGCAATGGAAGGAGCGGCGTTTCCATGAAAGATGGGTCGCTGGAGATACAATGAACATATCCATTGGTCAGGGGTTTCTCCTGGTTACTCCCATTCAAATGGCAAATATGGTTAGCATGATAGTTAATGACGGAATAGCTTACAAACCTCACCTGTTAAGGGAAATCCGTGATCCTGTTACCGGCGCTGTGGAAAGAAGTACAAGACCGGAGATACTGCGGGAAAGCAGTCTGTCTCCGGAGATATTCGCTGCTGTACGCCGGGACATGAGGGCTGTAATAACAGAGGGAACCGCTCAATATCCCCTTAATCTCAGGTCTGTGCAAATTGCCGGAAAGACCGGTACCGGAGAAGTTGGTTTTACGGATCGATGGCATTCATGGTTTGTGGCTTTTGCCCCTTACGATAATATAAATGCCGAAAACGCGATAGTGGTTTCGGTCATTGTAGAAGCGGCGAACAGATGGGAATGGTGGGCGCCCTATGCATCGGCAATTATTTTTCAGGGACATTTTGCCGGGCAAACCTACGAAGAGGCGATTCGTTCTCTGGGATTCCAACATTTAGCGCCGATACAAGGGCGAAGAGAATGAGATTAAACGATATTCTGAAAGTAGATTATTTATTACTGTTACCTGTAGTTATTCTTCTGGTAGTGGGGATTCTGTTTATCTATTCCTCTGGAATAACTTCCGCCGGTATACAGGTTTCCTCCGAATATCTGCGGCAAATTGTCTGGGCGTCTGCCGGTTTAGGAATTGCCCTTGTCCTGAGTCTTGTAAATTACCGCCGCTTCTATAATTTATCCATGTATATTTATCTTATTTCGCTGCTGCCGCTCATGTATACCGTACTTTTTGGAAGGGTCGCTCAGGCTGCGCGCTGGCTCAGAATAGGTTCTTTTGGTATACAGACTTCCGAGTTTGTAAAAATTACCGTTATCATTCTTCTTGCCCGTTTCCTTGCCGACACGGATCGTGACAGGGACGCATTTTCCAGGTTTTTTGTATCTTGCCTGATAGTTTTTATCCCAATGGGTATTGTAATGATTCAACCCGATCTTGGGACTGCATTGGTATATCTTGCAATTCTTATGTCAATGACGTTTACAGCAGGAGTAGCCATGCGGTACATAGCTTTCCTGATTTGCTGTATTATGTTTTCCGGGATTTTTTTGGTTCTTCCGCTTTGGCAGACTTTTATCTGGCAAAAATCCATACCCGCTCTTGCCTTGCTTACCAATCTTAATATACTGATAATTGTAGTGTTATTCCTTTTGGTTATTGCTTTAGTTGCCATGTTTGGTTATTTAAAGTTTAAAAGAAGATATTTTTACTGGCTTGTTTACGCATCGGCGATAATTATAATTTCACTAGGTGTTTCATATACAGGACGAATGGTATTAAAAAATTACCAGCTTATGCGCCTTATTGTTTTTCTTGATCCCAATGTTGACCCTCGTGGTGCGGGCTGGAACATTATTCAGTCTGTAACCGCAATTGGCGCAGGCGGGCTTACAGGCAGGGGTTATTTGCAGGGTACACAAAGCCATTACCGTTTTTTACCCGAACAAAGTACCGACTTTATTTTTTCTATTTTTTCGGAAGAAGCCGGGTTCTTGGGAGGGCTTGTTGTTTTTTTGCTTTTCCTGATAATATGCCAGCGCCTATTGTATACAATGAAAATAACTACTGATCCTTTCGCTAAATATATATGCGCGGGACTTGCGGGTATGTTCAGCTTTCATTTTATTATTAATGTTGGTATGACCATGGGTATTATGCCTATTACCGGTATTCCTTTACTGTTTATGTCATACGGCGGCTCCGCCATCTTTACCGCTATGACTGGTATTGGGCTTGCCCTAAGTATTTTTATTAGAAGGTACAATCGTTGATACATGAAAGATTTATTGATCCTGTAACGGATTTGGGCAGTCTTCTTTTGGAAGTAGAAAAACCTGCCCGTTATGTTGGCGGCGAGTATGGTATTCTTGGGCTTGCCAAAAAAAACGAATGTCTTCGTTCAGTTATAGCCTTTCCCGATCTTTACGAAATAGGGATGGGGAATCATGCTTTAAAAATTATCTACAACCGTTTGAATAATATTCCGGGAATCTTATGCGACCGTGCTTTTGCTCCGGCTCCCGATTTTGAAAAGTTACTGCGCGAAAAAAACATCCCCCTGTACGGTCTTGATACAGGCATCAGCCTTGCCAGCCTTGACCTTTTAATGTTTACCATTGGTTATGAGCTTAGCTTGGGCGGCATACTTACAATGCTTGATGTTTCGCAAATTCCCCTTCGCCATGCTGAAAGAAGTGAAGATCATCCGATAGTTATAGCCGGAGGTCCCGCTGTTTCAAACCCGCTGCCATATTCTCTATTTGTCGACGCTTTCTGGATAGGAGAGGCGGAAGCGGGATTTTTTGATCTTGCCGTGGAATTGGCGCAGCTTAAAAAAAGAGGGGAGAGTAGGGCAGTACTCCTGGAAAAGATATCCCGGCACCCAAATGTATTTGTAAAAGGAAAAGAAAAAACAAGGCGCGCTGTAGCAGGTGATTTTTCCTTTGACAACACGTCAGCGGTGTTTCCTGTTTCCGGCATGAAAATAGTGCAGAATCACGGAGTTGTAGAAATAATGCGCGGGTGCCCTAACGGCTGCCGTTTCTGTCATGCGGGGTTTTGGTACAGGCCTATGCGGCAAAAAAGTATTGCGCAAATTGTAGCGCAGGCAAATGAAATGGTAACAAGAGGCGGCTGGCGGGAAATCAGCCTGTCCTCACTTTCTTCGGGCGACTACTGCGGTATTGGGGAACTTATTGACACACTTAACAGCAAATTCAAGGAGATGAATGTTTCTTTCCAATTGCCCTCATTAAAAGTTTCAGGTTTTTCGCTTTCGCTCCTGGAGAAAATTTCTGTTACCAGAAAAAGCGGTCTTACCTTTGCTGTAGAAACGCCGCGTGATAAATGGCAGGCGGCCATTAACAAGGAAGTTACACGCGACAGCGTTGTCTCGATAATTCAGGAAGCCAGGAAGCGCGGCTGGCGGGCAGCGAAATTTTATTTTATGATAGGCCTTCCCGTTCCCGAATCCGGCGGTACGGAAGGGATAAACGACGAAGAAGAAATCGTAAACTTTATTACCGATGTTGCCAGGCGGACACAAACGCGCTTTAACATCAATGTTGGGATATTTATTCCAAAATCCCATACTCCCTATCAATGGGCATGCCAGCTTGACAGCAGAGAGACCGTAAAAAAACTGGACTATATCCGCGCCAAACTTAAACCCATGGGGCACAAGGTAAGTCTTGCCGACTTGCTTACTTCCCGTGTAGAAGGCTTGATGAGCAGGGGAGATGAACGCGCGGGGCTTTTATTCGAGGAGGCCTGGAGTAAAGGCTCAAGGCTTGATGCCTGGAGTGAATATATAGACAAGGAAATATGGTCAGAGATTCTTGATAAAAACCTGGAGCTTGTTGATTTTTTTCTGTCAGGAAAAGTTGATCCCTTGCCATGGCATAATATAGACTCATGTGTAACTCATGATTTTCTTAAACAGGAACAGGAAAAATCAAACAATTGTCTGCGTACTTTGCCATGCGGGGAAAATTGCGGTTTGTGCGGAGTATGTAATAAAGAGGTAAGGATAACAGAAAATAAGGCTGGCATTGATAAAAATACGTCATCCCACAGCAAAAAAAACGATGACCCCAATACCCAAGATTCACAAGCTAACCATCTGGTAGAGCAGGTTAACAAAAATAAGGAACATGAAAGAAAAAGCGATCCTTCAATTTACAGGATGCTGTTCAGTTTCACTAAGCGGGAAAGCGCTGTTTTTCACGGGCATCTTGGGCTTGTAGAGATTTTCTCAATGGCGTTTACCAGGGCAGGGCTTCCGGTTCTGTATACCAGGGGATTTAACCCCCTTCCAAAACTGGAAATAGCGTCTCCTTTGTCTACAGGTATAACCGCTGAGAATGAAATTGCCACGGTTGATTTTGCCGAAATATTACCAGTAGACTTGTTTTTAACAAAGTTAAACCAAAGTTTGCCGCTGGGTATTCAGGCTCTAAAAGCGGAAATTTATCTTATTCCTTCCGGCGGCAAGAAACATTCTTTGTCATCGTTATTGTGGGGTTCTGTGTATGCCGGTAAAGAGAAAGACAGCGTTGATTATATAGAAGCGTCTTATGAAAAATCCTACAGACAAAACCGACTGGAAAATGATTGCGTTTCATTGTATTACCTTAAACG
>Ga0099364_10003402_pt1 | contig 24703 bp, 19 predicted proteins | sample TergutTh196P3_FD_73070 | JGI IMG/M metagenome (GOLD analysis project Ga0099364, IMG submission 73070) | Microcerotermes parvus P3 segment gut microbial communities from Pointe-Noire, Republic of the Congo - Th196 P3 | ecosystem: Host-associated > Arthropoda: Insects > Digestive system > Gut ...
ATTTAAAATGGAATTTTCGTCTTTGTTTTTTTCAATTTCGGCTTTAACATATTCTTCACTTATATTTTGGTATTTGCCATCTACTTGCGGGAAAAGAACGGATTTTATTGTATAAATAAAAGTAGGGTATCTTAAGTCTATTCCAACCAAAACATACCCTATGATGTTTTCTTCTAATGTCAATACAATTTCAATAAAATCATGTATAATGGGGGGTATAGAGTTCCGTAAAAGCCAATCAATTACGTCTCCTGAATGTACGCTTACATTTTTTATTTTTAATGATTCATGTATAGAAGGTGACACAAAGATCGCATTTTCTACAGCGCAATTAAAAACAATTCCTTCGCCCAAATGCTTCATTGTTATTCGGCAAAGAGTCCCGCTGGACATACCGTTGTAAGCTATCATCTCAACCAACTTTGCTTCTGTTTCAAAAAAAGTTCCGTTCCAGCAGGCAGACCCAATAACCCTAACCGCAAATTCCTTTGTGTCAACCGCATTCCCCAGCGTCAGCGTTGCCGTAAGCGTTACCTCTGTGTCATTAGGCTGCTGTGTTACAAGGCCGGCACTGCTTATCACATCTTCGTCAGACGATGCCCAGCTTATAGCCACTTCGTCTAAATCTAAAGGCAGGTCGAGGCTGCGGTCTGTTTCCGCAGGGATTGAAAGCGCTTCTTTCGCTGCCGTTACTTTTGCAGCGTTTTCCTCGGCTTCTTTTTCCTCGGCAGTTTTTCCCGGGTCTGTATCCACGGCTCTTTCGCTGTCACAGGAGATTCCCATCAAACAAATTACGGTAACAATTACCAATGCTTTTGAAATGATTTTCATTTTACGCTCCTCCTAATGCCTTTTGGTTTTAGGTTAAAAACAGTCCCCTGTAATTAACTTTTGTACATAAAATATAGCATATTGTTTTAAATTTTTCAATGTTTTTTTGATTTTTTTCAGCAATTCTCTTTCCTCTGTGTTAGCCTTAAGACCGCTTTCGTGGACATGGGCATCCTCACTTACCTATAACTTCAAGCTTAATCTTAAACTTTTAAAACCGCAAAGTACGCGAAGAACCGCAAAGTTTTCGTACGAAAATCCTCGAATTCCCTTTGCGCCGCATCGAAGATGCGACTTTGCATTCTCTGCGGTTAAATATTTTGCCTCTATCTTCACAAGTTACCTCACAGATGGTTCACCGCAGGGCGGGGCGGGGGCTAACCACTATTCACTAGTGCCTTTCTTTTTACCCGTTCAGTTGCGGCTTTTATTTGTTTTTCGGTAACATTTTGATACTCGCCGTCAACTTGCGGGATAAGGGCTGATTTCAATACTGTTGCCGAATGGAAAACGGGAATGATGTTTTGGAGTATCTCAATAACCGCATACCCGATGATATTATCATCAGCTTTAAGAATGACATCGACAAACGCTTGTTCTATTATTGCTCTTGTTCCGAAAGCCTCTGGTTCCATAGGCCGCCAATGTATAACACTAGGAACAACACTTACATTTTTACTTGTCTGACCAGTATCATATAAAAAAAATGCTCCTTTATCGACGGTACATTCAAAAACAACATTTTCATCTGTATTTTTTAACTCAATTTGAATAAGTGATACATCCACGGAGGTGGGTATCAAATACGATTCAATCATATCTTCGGTTTCTACTTCAAAAAATGCCACATCTATCCCTTTGGCTTCGTCTTTGATTTTTTCAATTTCGGTCTTCACATATTCTTCGCTAACATTCTGATATTCACCGTTTATTTGCGGGAAAAAAACGGATTTTAAAAGGATAGCATTACAAGTAGAATCTGTGGGTTTTTTGTAAGCTTCAATCAAGGCATATCCTATGATGTTTTCTTCTAATATTAAAACAATTTCAATAAATGCATGGAAAACCTGTCCTAAATATTGCCCGTCAACCCCTTTTTCAAAATCCGCCCAATAAGTAAATTCACCGGAATGCATATTAATGTTTTTTGTAGGAACATAATGCCCAGTTGTACGAAAGTGCCCGTTATCGACTGTACAGTAAAAAACGACATTTTCGTCTGGATGTTTCATAATTATACGGTTTGGCATCATACCAGAAGTAAAGTGCCAATGAGACAACTCTACAAGTTCCGCTTCTTCTTCAATTACAGGTTCCTCAGTGCCTTTGTTTTCATCATCCTCCTCCCCGCCGACATCAATTGAGGGCGGCTCTTTTCCGTTTCCTTTGTTGCCGGTTTCGCAAGCCGACAAAAACAATCCCGCAAGCAGAAGGATTGTTAGGAAGAAAAATAATTGTTTCATAAATAACCTCCGTCTAAATTATTCCCAGTACCGGGTTTTTTAATGCCTTCTTTACTTTATTGCACGGTAAGTATAATTGTGTTAGACCAAACTTCTATTCGCTGCTGATCTTCTTGCCCCCAATTAAAATAGAACTCTGCACGGAATTTTAATTCATGATTGCCTAGTTTCAAAGCAGAACCCAATTCCCATTCATTGTTTTGAAAGGAAGTTCCAGGAGGTTGTAATATACTGCCTGCTTCCAAAATACTTTTTGATTTTCCAAAGATGTCATAACTACTTAATCCATAATCATGGTATATATGCCAACCCGGAATATACGGAAAAAATAAGTAATCAAAGAATACCTCATAATCTTCCCCGCTCTTGTTTTTCAACTCAACATTAACCTTAAATTTTTCGCCTTGCTGTATGGTTGTTTCTTCTGCCGAAATGGTCAAAACAAAATATCTGTGACCTTTATCAAGCGTGTCTATATTATCCTTTGTCATTTTAAGAATAGAATCTACAACTTGTTTGTTTTCAGCAATGTCAATATTTTCTTTGCCCAAATTTACAATTCTTTCTAATACCGTCCAGACCTCATTACTATAACCGTCAGACTCTAAGGCTTCGACATAAGCTGTCAAATTTGTTTTTGCGTCTTCCTTGTACTCTGCAAGGTCTTCTGTTTCTTCTGCGGCCAGCACCCTAACAGTAAATTCCTTTGTATCTACGGCATCACCAAAAGACAGCGTTGCCGTAAGCGTTACATCGGTGTCGTGAAGCTGCCGGGTAACAACTCCAGCACTGCTTATTACATCTTCGTTAGACGAAGACCAGCTTATTGTTACGCTGTTTAAGTCTGCGGACAGGTCAAGGTCGTTTTCCGTTTCTGCCGGGATAAACAGGGCTTCTTTTGCCAGCGCAACTTTTATCGCATCGTCGATATTCATTATAAAATCGGGAACTATAACAGGAAATTCTTTTGTATCAACTATTTTGCCAAAGCTCAGAGTTGCTGTAAGCGTTACCTGTGTTTCGTAGGGCTGTCTGGTTACAATGCCGGTATTGCTTATTACCTCTTCGTCAGACGAAGCCCAGCTTATTGCCACGCCGTCTAAATCTAAGGGCAGGTCAAGGTCAATTTCCGTTTCCGCAGGGATTGAAAGCGCTTCTTTCGCAGCCGCTACTTTTGCAGCGTTTGCATCTATGACCGCTTCATCAATGCAGGAGATTCCCATCAAACAAAATACGGCAACAATTGCCATTGCTTTTGAAATGATTTTCATTTTTACGATCCTCCTAATGCCTTTTGTTTAAAAACAGATCCCTGTAATTAACCTGTGTACATAAAATATAGCATATTGTGTAAGATTTTTCAATATGCTCTTGCAAAACTGAACCTCTGCCAAACAATGAATACCCTGAAGCAACAGGGGGTGTTTGGATATTATTTTAGGGCACAGGGCAGGCAGGGCAGCATTCCTGCTGCTCCGTTACATGAAAACACGCCTTTGTGCGTTTGCCCTGCACGCTTAGAGCGGTCACGGCAAGCCGACACAAAGGTCGGGGTCGGTTTCCCCCATTTTCTCGCTTGTCGCAGAAGTCATGCTGCCCTGCCTGCCCTGTGCCCAACACGCTATTCCCCACCCCCTGTTGCTTCAGCAATAAATTTCTCAGCAATTAATTCAGGTTTGTATCGCTGGGTAGGGCGCAAAGCGTGGTGGCTTCGTCTCGCTGCCGCTCCACTAAAGCATTACCGAGCATATTTTTCTGCCGTTTCTATTACGGCACAAGCGTTGGGTTTTGCGCCCCAGTCGGCATGTTCAGCAAGACCGGCAATGCGCCGTTCGCTATCAGGTTTCCGCTTGGGATTGACCATACGCCTGTATTCCAGCCGCTGAACACGGAGGACATTGCAGTGCCTAGCGCCACATCTATACCGTCATTGAGGTAACTGCCTGCAATTGTTACAATCATATCATTGCGGGCTTTGTTCCCGTCGTAAGGAGGCATCGAATCGTAAAACACCCGCGACCCGCGCGCTACGCCGCTCAGATGCTTGCCCAGGGATAAATTGTTTGATATCCCGCCTGCGCCGTAATATTGGCCCGCTATGCCGCAGGTGGTAAAGCCCCCTTGCAAGCCGCCTGAATTGTAACAGTACGCAATTATGCCTTCGACATTAAGCCCCGCAATTCCGCCTGTATAAAAGTAGCCGCTGACAGCGCCTGTGTTGTAAGAATTTACTATAGAGCCGCCTTCAATATACCCGGCTATGCCGCCTGTACTATCGCCGCCGGAAGAGGTAACATTGCCTGTATTGTAGGACTTTTCCACCGTGCCGCCCGAGTTATACCCGACAACCCCGCCGGTGTTATTGCTTCCGTCAATATTGCCGGTGTTATAGGAATGCGACACCGTGCCGTAAACTTCATACCCGACAACGCCGCCGACATTTTCTTCTCTGCCGTAGACATAGCCTGTATTGTAGCACCCTGTTACCGTGCCTTGAAAATTACAACCCGCAACGCCGCCGGTATAATCGTAGTTCCCGTTGACATAACCTGTATTAAAGGAATTTAACACCTCGCCGTAAGAATTATAACCCGTAACACCCCCTACATAATGCATATAACCGGAAACGTCGCCTATGTTGGAGGAGTTTAATATTATGCCCCAGTCGTTATACCCCACTAAACCGCCGACATAATGCATGCCCTGTATGTAGCCGTTATTTACGCAGTTGTCCACCGTGCCAAGATTGTAGCCCGTGATTCCGCCGGCAAAAGAATTGCCGTGTTTAGAAGGGGATACTATGTCCCTGCCTCCGGTACTGGAACCCGCGTCAAAAATTACGCTGCTTCGGGCATCAGAGCCGGTTCTGGAAGGTAAATTCCTGCCGCCGGTATCAGGGCCGCTTGTGCAGTTCTGTATAAGCCCGCTGTTTATTCCGGCGATCGTCCCTGCAAAAATATTCTGCGCCGCTACAACGGTTCCCTTTACATGCAGATTCTTGACAGTGCCGGAGTTTTCTTCAAACAGGCCGCAGCCGCCGATAAAGCCTTGCGGTTGTTCAGCGTAAAGACCGTAAATTGTGTTTCCGTAACCGTCAAAAATGCCTAGAAAGTTGGGCAGGGGTGTCCATGTTTCGCCGAGCAGGTCTATGTCGTAGAGCAGTTTGAAGTGTACGCCTATGTCATCAACCGAAGGTATAGCCTCTAAGTGCTGTTTGGAAGAAATCTGGTACGGGGCGCTTACCGTTCCGTCTCCGTCAGGGGTCAGTATAAAACCAGTCCAGCCTGCGTTTTTGTAATCTTGCGCTGTTCCCATAGGAACATTTACTGTAATATTGGCTCTGTTCAAACCTGCAAATGTCGTAGTATTTATCGGCTGGGGAGTCGCACTGTGATTTTTGATGATTTTCAGCTCGGCCGCTCCGATAAAAGCATAATCGCCGATGCCGGTAACGCTAGAGCCGATGGTTATTGATGTTTCGGTGCTCCCGGCGTAAGCGTAACCGCGAACCCTTGTATTGTCATCCCTGTTAGGGGCAAACCGCCTTGCAAGATGCTCGGCGCAAACATGGCAAAATATATAATTACTACCTCCATGCTTCATGGGGCATTCGTCTTGATGAGAACGGTACCATACAGTGTTGCCCCAGCCGTAAGTATCCATTTGATAAATGCCTATGCCGTCAAAACCAACCCATTGATTGTTTGCGCCCGCGCTTGCGCCGATAAACAGCCCCCATTCGGGGGGTATTGCCGTGTTAGTATTATCCCAATAAGAGGTGTCCAAAATTCCTACTGTTGGGTTTGCTAAATTCACATTGCTTCTTATATTGGGCCCGTTTCGATAAGCCCTGTAGTACGAACTGCTTGTATCATATTCGTCCCACAGTCCCCATATATGCCCCATCTCATGCAATCCGGTTACGGCTGCAGGGCTTGTTACCGCTACCCCTGCATTAATACTATCGTTTGCATGAGCATATCCGCCACCTGCCCCGTTTTGCATAACAAGCCATGTATGGTTGTTTTCAATGCTTGGATTTAGCACATTCGGGAACCAATTTTGAACAAACGGGCGAATTTTGGTTATTGTAATATCATCCCATCTTCCGCCTGCTGAACCGTCTCCTGCAATAATGCTTATGTTTTGCGACGGCGAAATGGTGCCTATTGCATAAATTTGAATCCAGTCCTTGTATTCGCTTATCGGATAATAATCAACAATATAATTCGCCATATTTTGCGCCGAGGCAAAAAAAGTTTCTTGCTGCGTGTCTGTATAGCGGTCTGCAATAATTATAATTGTTATTAAATCTGTTGTTTTTGTTGCTGGATGCAAATCATCCAAATCTCCATAGATGCCTGATCTGGGGAAAAGCTGAAGCGCTCCGGCTTCGACATCTGCTTTGGCTCGCGCCTCTTGCTCTGCCTGCTGTCTTTCATAAAGAACCGGGTCCCAGCCAAAAGTGCCGTCTTCCATTTCTATATCAATCAAAGGTTCGCCAGCGCCATGGTACCCTCTTGCTCCATGCGTTCCGTTTTGACCATAAACCGCTTCCGCGGTATTGCCGGCATTCCCTTGTACGGCAAACCGTGTGCTTTCATCCAAATTACAGCTAACTAGAATAAAAGCAAATAAAGCTAATAATAATAATTTCTCTTTTGTAAATAATTTCTTTGTTTTCATAAGTTATAAATCTCCTTTCTTTACCTTATTGCACAGTAATCATAACTGTGTTTGACCAAATTTTAATTTCTTGTCGATTTTCAGCTCCCCAATTCAAGCTGAATATAGCTCGAAATTTTAATTTGTGATTGCCTTTTGCTAATGGATTCGAAATCATCGGCATACCTAAACGACCTATTACAAATTCAGTGCTATCATATCCGTTGTTAATTATTGTAAGGAAATTTGCTTTACCAGGCTCTGCATCATATGGTATGCTGAAAAAACCATAACCTTCAATATGCGGCCAAAACAACCAAATAGCCCCTGAAAAATGTGGTTCATTCGTATAACCAAACGCGATTTCCACATCTTCGCCGCTTTTGTTTATAAGACGTATATCTGCAACAAAATCTTCGCCGTATTTTACCCTAGTTTCTTCCACAGAAATGCTAAGCACAAAATCACGTCCCTCATAATCAACCAGATGAATCTCCAACACCGCCGCATTCAAAGCCGCATCAACCTCGGTTTTGTTTGCCGCTTCATCTATTGCCGTCTTGCCTGTAATAAAGGCAGCCTGCAAAAGCGCCCAGTTCTCTTCGCTGTAACCGTCCTGCTCAAGGGATTCGACATAAGCCGTCAGGTTTGCTTTTGCGTCTTCCTTGTATTCTGCAAGTTCGTCTGCTTCTTTTTGCTTTATACAAATCAAGCCTATTTCATTTTTTGCCGCTGCTAGAGCAGAATCTACGCCTTGTTTGTCGGCAGCCGTGTCAATGTTTTCTTTGCCCGTGTTTGCAATCTCTTCTATTGCCGACCAGTTTTCACCGCTGTAATCGTTTGCATCCAGGGCTTCGATATAAGCCGTCAAATTTGCTTTTGCGTTTTCCTTGTACTCCGCAAGTTCGTTTATTTCTTTTTGCTCTTTATCAATCAAGCCTATTTCATCTTTCGCAGCCGCTAGAGCAGAATCTACGCCTTGTTTGTCGGCAGCCGTGCCAATGTTTTTTTTGCCCGTGTTTGCAATGCTTTCTATTGCCGCCCAATTTTCATCGCTGTAATCACCCGGCTCCAAGGCTTCGACATAAGCCGTAAGATTTGCTTTTGCGTCTTCCTTGTACTCCGCAAGGGGCATTTTACCGGCCTCCCGTGACCCTTTGCCGTGCCCTTCGCCATTACAGGCGAAAAATAAGGCCATGCCGAGTAAAGCTGCCAAAGCCGCTCTCCAAACTGCGCTTTTGTTTTTGTTGTTTTTCATAACAACCTCCTCAAAAATGTTTTTCTCAACCGGCAACGCCGGTTTTGCTTTCTTTATTTTCAGCTTTACATCCCCGATGTAAAACTCTGTTTCTTACGAAATGTGCCGGAATTTGGCTTGAAAATGCCCTGGATAAAAAGTTAAGGGCATGGATTTGGACTCCCATAAATAACCCCCTGTATCATTATATTATTAATGATATTATACCACATTCGTTTAAAAAAAACAATGTTTTTTGTCATTTTTTAAGCTTGTCTATAACTTAAGCTAAAACCGCTAGTACGCTAAGTCGCATCTTCAAAAAATCCTCGAATTTCCTGACTTTGCGATCTTTGCGTCCTTTGCGGTTAAACTTTAAATTGCTTTTACACAAAAGCTTCTCTAAAGTAATATTTTTTTATACCGATAATATTATGAAGAATTGTTTATGGGAGGCTATTTTGGCTTATAATAACGCGTTAGAAACTTACAAAGAAACCAGAATAAAAACGGCAAGTCAGGGGCAGTTGATAATAATGCTGTACAACGAGGCTGTCAGGCAGCTTGACAAGGCATTAAATGTCTTTGAGATGAAGGTTGAAGGAAAAAAGGATCCGGGGAGGATCGAAATAATCAGTAAATCCATAGTAAAAACCCAGGAAATAATTTCCGAACTGATGGTTTCTCTGGATTTTGAACAAGGCGGGGATATTGCCAAAAATCTCTTTTCACTATATACTTGGTTTAACCGTGAGCTAATGGAAGCTAATATCAATCAGGATGCGCAGCGAATAAAAAAGATTTATATTCAAATTGAGCAGCTTAGGAACGCATGGCAGGAAATTGTTGCATCAAACACTGTTGAATCGGTTAATCAGGAAGTCTTGGGTTTAAATATAGCCGGATAACAAATGCCTTGTTCATTGTTCCGGCAGGAAACATGGAGAAGCATTTGAAAAAAGGCTTGATTTTTATTCTTTTATTTTTTTGTTTCATATTCCCTTCTTTTTCAAAAGACAAAAATATTAGCTATGAACATTCCGTCAATATCGGATGGATTATTCCCGATGCAGCGCATCTTTCATTTTCTGTTTATTGGGCTTATTTTGGCGTTAATATTTTTGGAGCCAGAGAAGATACTAAAATTGAGGTTTCAAGGTTTGTAAGCAATGGAACAGAGGCAAGCATCAGAAAAGATAATTATATTGATAAAGGGAAATCTTCAAGATTTCAATTTCCTATAGGGTTTAGATATTTTTTCGGAAAGCATACTGCCAAGTTTAGGGTGGGGGTTAAAGCTGCCTGGGTTCCGACTCTTTCTATTGTTATGTCTCCTTTTTTTAATTATGCGGATTTACCTAACGGTGGGCTGCCGACCACGGAATTATCAGGGGAAACTTTCTATTGGGATGAAAACAGTCAATTATACATAAGGCACCCTGTCTCTAGTGAAGAAGAGAGAAGGTTTGAAAGCTGGTATGAATTAGGAGTTTCTTTTACTTTGTTCAATGTTTTTACAGGGTCTTTTTTTGTTCTTTTGGGGCCGAAAGATCCTTATGTTAATGACGGCATAAGGTATAATTTTGGGGTATCTATAGGCTATTCTTTTCTTAGACGTGATTTAAAAAAATGATGAAGTATAATAGAATATGACAGGGAGTATGGAGATGAAAAAAAATGCGCTTATTAGCGTTTTCAACAAAGACGGTATTTTGGAACTGGCTTCGTATTTAAGCGAAGGCTGGAATATAATTTCGACCGGCGGCACGGCAAAATTTCTAAAAGAAAACGGAATTATTACAGTAGATGTTTCCAGTGTTACGGGATTTCCTGAATGTCTTGACGGAAGGGTTAAAACCCTGCACCCTGCAATACACGCAGGGCTTTTAGCGCGCCGTGATGTAAAAAGCCATATAGATACATTGCAATCGCTTAACATTTCAACTATTGATCTTGTGTGCGTTAACCTCTATCCCTTTTTTGAAAAAGCAGAGGCAGGCCTTAGCCTGGAAGAAACTGTTGAATTTATTGATATTGGCGGGCCCTCCATGCTGCGTTCGGCTGCAAAAAATTTCAATGACTTGATTGTACTGACAGATCCGGCAGATTATCCCGAAACAATAAATTATCTTAAATCAAATAATATCCCAAAGGAATTCCGCAAAAAGCTGGCGGCTAAGGTCTTTAGTTTAACGTCCGCTTATGACGCCGCCATTGCCCGTTACCTTCTTGACGAAGAGTACCCTTCCTTCTGGCCTATGTCCCTTAAAAAAGGCGCGGGCCTCCGTTACGGTGAAAATGCCCACCAGTCCGCCGCCCTTTATCTGAACACCGGCAGATCAGGCGTAATGGGCAGTATGGAACAGCTTCACGGCAAGGCACTTGGCTATAACAATCTGCGTGATTTGGATTTGGCATGGAAAGCTGCCTGCGCCTGCGGTCTTGCCGACCCAAAAGATGCCGTGAAGGGGCTGGTGCCGGAAGCGGCGGACAGCGGTGAAAAAATCTGCTGTGTTGCGGTTAAGCATAATACCCCCTGCGGTATAGCTTTGGGAAATACGCTTCTTGAAGCATACCAAAAAACTTATGCCTGCGATCCTGTATCCATATTCGGAGGCATTGTTGCCTGCACTTCTACAGTCGATTCCGCTACGGCAGAAAAGCTCAATAATATTTTCCTTGAAATTGTTGCTGCCCCGGACTTTGAACCATCAGCCCTTGAGATTCTTAAACAGAAAAAGAACCTGCGTATAATGAAAATGAAAAAAAACCCAAGCGAAGATTATGAGTGCATTAGTGTAGACGGCGGTCTTTTAGTTCAAAAATACGACCGCCAGTTTATCGAAAAATGGGAAATTCCTACAAAAGCCAAACCCGCAGAACAGGATTTAAATGACATGATTTTTGGGATGAGGGCTGTCACTTTTGTAAAATCAAACGCTATAATGATTGTAAAGGATATGGCTGCTGTCGGCATAGGCGGCGGCCAGGTAAACAGGATTTGGCCTACAGTGCATGCACTTGAAAGAAGCTCTGAAGTCTTAAAGGACAGCTCCCCTGCCAGGGTGCTTGCCTCGGATGCTTTCTTTCCCTTTGCAGACATTGTAGAAGCCGCAGCCGCAGCCGGGATTAAATCTATTATTCAGCCGGGCGGTTCAATTAACGATAAGCTTTCGGTAGAGGCCTGTGATAAATACGGCATAGCCATGGTTTTTACCGGCACAAGGCATTTTAAACATTAGGATTGCAAGTGGAATCAAAAAAAACTGAAAAACGATTTAAAAATTTTCTTATCAGTATAAATCTTATAAGTATTATCGTCAGCGCGATTCTTGCAGCGTTAATTACAGTAAGTTTATTGGAAGGGAAATACAGCGTGGCTTCGGCCTGCTTTGTAATATTTGTAATAGAAATTGCAAGGAATATAAAAGACAGGCAGACAAACAAAAAACTACAGGAACTAAAGGAAGAGGCGCAGGAGGCAAACCTTGCCAAAAGCAATTTTTTTGCAAACATGAGCCACGAAATACGCACACCCATGAATACTATAAAGGGAATGTCGGATATTCTTTTACGCGGGGAACTTTCCGATAAAGAGCGCGGGCACATACAGGATATAAAACAGGCGGGCAACAGCCTTATATCCATCATTAATGATATTCTTGATTTTTCCAAAATCGAATCCGGCAAACTGGAGATTAATCCCGGAAAATACTTCTTCTCGTCTTTATTGCATGACACGGTCAGTATAACCAGAATGAAGCTTATCGAAAAGTCTGTGCGTTTTTATTCAAACATTGACAGCAATATCCCCAACGGCCTTGTCGGTGATGAGGCGCGGCTAAGGCAGATATTTCTAAACCTCCTGTCAAACGCAATAAAGCACACGGCAAAAGGGCACATAGGTTTTTCCATTAGTCAGGAAAAGAGAGAAGGAAACAAGATTTGGCTTAAGATAACCGTAAGCGACACCGGTCATGGTATAAAGCCGGAACACCTGGAAAAACTTTTTGACGGCTTTACCCAGTTGGATACAAAGAAAAACCGCAGCATGAACGGTCCGGGTTTAGGGCTTGCCATAACAATGCGGCTTTGCAGGCTTATGGGCGGAGACATTACTGTTCAGAGCGAATACGGATCGGGAAGTGTGTTTACAGTTACTATCCCTCAGGAAATATATCTTGAAACCCCTTTTGCGGCAGTAGAAGAAAGTGACAGGAAAAAGGTATTGTTATACGAAGGCCGTATCAGCTATGCCAAGTCGCTAAGCTGGTCGTTGGAAAACATGAATGTTCCTCATACCATGGTGACAAACCAGGAAAGCTTTGTAGAAGCCCTTTTTAGCGAGGAATGGTTTTATGTGTTTTCGGGTTACGGTCTTTATAAAAAGATAATACCGGTACTGGAAGGTCCTGCAGAAAGCTTCCCAAACGGAAAAAAACCGCCCTTAGCCCTAATGATAGAATTAGGGACAGAGTCCTATCTTCCGGGCGTGCGTTTTTTATCTATTCCGGTACAATCTCTTTCAATTTCAAATATTCTCAATGGCAAAGAGGACAGCAAAAGTTATAGCGCTTCCGACGGGTACAACCCTGTAAGGTTTACTCTGCCTTCGGCGCGGATATTGGTAGTAGATGACATTTACACAAACCTTAAAGTAGCCGAGGGTCTTCTGGCACCCTATCAGGCAAGGGTTGACGAATGTTTAAGCGGGGCAGAAGCTGTAGAGTTTGTTAAGCGCAACAATTACGATTTGGTATTCATGGATCACATGATGCCCGATATGGACGGCATAGAAGCTACGGCCGCAATTCGTGCATGGGAAGCGGAAGAAGCTGCCTCACCCCTAACTCCTAACTCCTCCCTTCCTAAAACCCCAACCCCTATTATTGCTTTAACCGCCAATGCTGTTTCCGGGGTAAAGGAAATGTTTCTGGAAAACGGTTTTAGCGACTTTCTTGCCAAACCCATAGATATTTCCAAGTTGGATGAAATGCTTGCCAAATGGATACCCAGAGAGAAAAGGTCTCAAGAAGTACCAAAGCCCGCGCCGGCAGCTAAGGAGGCCCAATCGCTGACTATTCCGGGTGTAAATACCGTAAAAGGCCTGGCAATGACAGGCGGCAAACCAGAGTTTTACCGCAAGGTCTTATCCATGTACATTAAAGATACAGAGGGGCGCCTGCCCAAACTGCAAAGTACGCCTAACGCCGATTCTTTGCCGGCTTTTATCTCCAACACTCATTCCCTTAAAGGTGTTTCTGCATCCATAGGCGCGGCGGAAATTTCTGCGGAAGCTGCCGCTCTTGAAGCCGCAGGCAAGGCAAATGATATAAATTCCATTGAAGAAAAACTCCCGGCCTTTGTAAAAAAATTAACGGAACTAACAGAAAATATCCGCAGGGCTTTGGAAGCCGAGTAACGCCCATGAAAATACTTGTAACACCTGCTTCATTTAAACAAGGCGCAGCCGGCCCTGTCTTTGAAAAGCTCAAGGCATTTGCAGGCGAGCTTGTATTTAACCCGCAGCCCAAGCCTTTAAGCGAGGATGAACTTATCCCCCTGCTTGAAGGCTGCATTGGCTGCATCGCCGGCCTTGATCCCTTTAGCCGCAAAGTCATTGAAAGTACAAATACCTTAAAAGTGATTTCCCGTTACGGCGCGGGGGTGGACAATGTAGACCTGCAGGCTGCAAGGGAAAAAAATATCACAGTGTGCAATACCCCGGGCGTTAATTCCCGTGCCGTAGCCGAACTGGCATTTGGAATGATGCTGTGCCTTGCCCGCAATCTGCCTTTTTTGGATCGCAGAACAAAAGAAGGAAAATGGGATCGCGCTATTGGGACAGAGCTGCATAAAAAAACTCTCGGTATTTTAGGGCTTGGATATACAGGGAAAGAAGTTGCAAAAAGGGCGGCAGGATTTTCCATGAATATTCTTTCTTATGATCCATGCATGGATTTTGAATATGCGCAAAATAACAGAGTATTCCCTGTTGGCTTTGATGAACTTATTAAAGAATCGGATTTTTTAAGCCTGCACCTGCCGCTTAAAGAGGATACTGTAAACATCATTTCCCGTGATGTTATGCGTAAAATGAAAAAAGGCGCTGTAATTATTAATACGGCGCGCGGGGGTTTGCTTGACGAGACAGCCGCCTGCGACCTTCTCCAATCCGGGCATTTGGGAGGCCTTGCCTTGGATGTATATGAAACAGAACCGCCTGTCCATTCAAAACTTTTTGAGCTTGATAATGTTATATTTACGCCTCACATCGCCGCCCGCACCGAAGAGGCAACTGCAGCCATGGCGGAACTTTCTGTAGAGAATTTAATTAATGCTTTGAAAGATTAAAGCGTATAGGAAAAGAAAAACAGCGAAATAAACACTGCAATAACGGCAATTGATAAAAATACAATTAAAAATATTCCTGTAAATTTCCAGAATAATTTATTGTTTTTTAAGGCCTGTTCCAATTCATAACTTTGGCCTGTTAAAAAATACTTTTTAATTTTTTCCCCGAATCTAAAGGTAAAAAAAGAAGGGAAAAAAGAAATAATCCCTGCGGCGATATAAAAAATACCGGATGATGTTGCCCCCGAAAAAAATTGGGCATATAGCAAGTGAGGCAGGATAAAAATAAAAAAAAGCCCGCTTGCAGCCATAAAACCGCTGCCGGCAAAGCCCAGTATCCCGATAAATTTTATCCAGGGACCTGCCTTCCTAAGATATTCAAGCATGGCCTTTGTAAGAGTTTTTTCCATACAATTTATGTATAGTATACTTGATACCGGCGTGTCAATAACCAGTCAAAAAAGGGGCAGCTTAGCCAGCAGCAGTACCCCTTTACTTTTTTTTGATAAAGTGATAGATTTTAAGAAAATAATATAAGAGGTTAGTTTTTATGGCTCAAAAGAAAAAGAAACCGGCAGGTGACGAAACTGAAAGTGTTATCAGGGGTATTTTAAAAAATCCCATTAAATCCCTGGGGATTGTTATAGTTGTTGTTATGATTGTTTTTGCATTTGTTCTTCCAGGCACAGAACTTACTTGTGCAAGCGGAGAGGATTTGGCATTTGGCTACTATGATAAAGAGCCAATAAATTATTTACCTGTAGCGCAGCGTTTTAGGGATATAGAAGAATTCTACAGGCAAAATAATATGGACAGCTCCAGGATGGGGTATCAGGAATGGCTTTGGTCTTTTGATTTTGTTGTTACAAATACAGCAATGCTGCATGAATTAAAGCGGGCCGGATACACAGTGCCAGATATTATTGTCGACAGGGCTGTAGCTAGAATGTTTTTGGAAAACGGCCGTTTTTCCGTATCACAGTACAACAATCTGGATGAAAGTACCCGAAGGAATATTTGGGAGCGGGCAAAAGAAAATATTGCCCTGGAAAAATACCGCTCGGATGTTTTTGGTTTGACCATACCGGACGGAGAAACAGAGTTTATTGCAAGCATGGCTGCCAACCGGCGAAGTTTCAATATGGCTGTCTTTCCTATTGATCAATACCCCGATTCAGAAATTATAACTTATGCAGAAGAAAACCCGGAATTGTTCCGCTCTGCCCATCTTTTAATAATTTCGGCTGAAGCAAGCGAACAGGAAGCAAGAGATATACTGGAAAGAATTCAATCGGGTGAGTATTCGCCTGAAGATGCCGCAAGGATGTTTTCCAAAGACGAGTACAGCGAAAGAGGCGGTGATATGGGAATAAAAATGGCCCATGAACTGCGTTATGAGATTCCTTCAAAATTAGATCGCGATCAAATTGTCAGTCTTGAAAAAGATGATTTCAGCGAGATTATTAATACTGTTTTCGGCTGGTCAATTTTTTATGCTTTAGAGGATGCAGAGGAACCGGATCTTGGCGATCAGGAGACACTTGATAAAATACGCTCATACATACGTGAGGTAGAAGGCGGGCGGATAGAAAACTGGGCTATAGACAGGGCAAATGATTTTATATCACAGGCGAACGAAATTGGGTTTGAAAATGCCCTTACCCGTAATAATGTCGAAAGCCGCAGCTTTGGACCTATCCCCCTTAATTATGGAAACATTGATCTTTTTGATTCGCTTGCATCGCAGTCAGTAGACGAGCTTTTTCAGGCCGATGATAACGAAAATTTCTGGAGAGCTGCTTTCTCTACGCAGATAAACAGCCCTTCGCAGCCTGTTGTCCACAGAGGGAATGTCCTGGTACTTTTTCCGGTTCCAGAAACAAATATCGAAGATTTTGATATCGAAGATCCCGATACCGAGGAGACTTTTGCATATAATTCCGATTGGTTAAGAAATAATAACGAGCGATCTTTATCACAGTTCTTTATGACCAGTCCAAAAATGGAAGATAGATTCCAGGATATTTATTTTCAATATTTAATGCCCCGTGATAATTGATGGAAAGGGTTTTTTCTACAAGGGAAAAACCCTTTTGTCAAATTTTGATCCCGAAGGCAAAGCAAAACTTGCAGCGGATGCTCTTGATTTAATTGACAGAACTTTATTTTTATGCCCTTCCCCCATCTACGGTTACGGAATAGAACGCCTGCTTGAACGGCTTGATGAGATGCCTCACTCTATAGTCCTTTGTATCGAAGCAGATAACGATCTTTTTGATCTTTCGCAAAAACATATCGGCAGTTCTTCTTTTGCCGCCAATCCAAAACTATACCTTAGCAATTGCTGTAATGAAGTTCAATTAATTAAATTGCTGCGCCGAAAATGGGGGGAACGTTTTTTTAGACGGGTGCAGCTTGTCCGTTTTACAGGCGGCTGGCAGCTTTACCCCCAGTTGTATCAAAATATTTTTAAGTTACTGCAGAGGGAACTTGTCATTGACTGGAGCAATGCATTAACGCTTGCAAAGTTGGGACGCTGTTTTATGCGCAATGTGATCCGCAACCTCGCCGTATTAGGCGATGACAATTCTGTTTCGTCATTTACTTTCGGCAATGATCCCGTTTTGTTGCTTGGCGCAGGGCCTTCTTTGGACAAGGCTTTAAGTATTCTTGCAGATCATTTTGGAAAAACATTATGCGATAAAGAAAAACGTCCGTTCAGGATTATTTGCGCTGACACCTGCCTTCCGGCATTAAAAGATCGGGGCATAAGACCAGACCTTGCCGTAATTTTGGAAAGCCAGCACTGGAATTTAAAGGATTTTACCGGCTTATCCGGCTGGAAAACAGCTCAAGCCCTGGATTTATCGGCGCTGCCCCGTTCTGCCTCTGTCCTTTGCGGGCCTAGACTTTGGTTTTTTACCCCCTGGACTGAACTTAAAATATTCAGCCGGCTGGAAGCAGCAGGGCTTTTGCCGGAAAAACTTCCCCCGCTCGGCTCTGTGGGTTTAAGTGCTGCTGCAATAGCATTGCGTTTAACGCAGGGGAATATAATTACAGCCGGCCTTGATTTTTCATTTACCCTTGATGAATTCCATGCACGAGGCACGCCCGACCGCCGCGAAAAACTCCGCCTTCACAACCGTTTTAAAGGGCTGTTAAATGAAAGAGCGGTTTTTACAGAGGCGGTTTCTAGGGCTGTTTCCAAAAACAATGAGCGGGTTTACTCTAACCCCGTTTTGCGCAATTACCGAGACCTTTTTGAAAGGGAATTTTCCACGACCCCCCGCCTTTTTGATTTATGTGACAGCGGCCTTCCCCTTGGGCTTAAAAGCCTTACATCAAAAGCTGCCTGCGAAATGCTTTCTGCTGGTAACTGCGGTATGGCAGCTTTACCAGACGTTTCTTTAACAGAAAACTCCGTCGAGGTTGTTGATTTTATCCGCAGCGAAATGGATAGGCTTTTGTCCATGCAAAAAATGCTTACGGGAAAAATGCCGATTGACATTGATGAATTAGCATCCCTTATAGATGAATGTGATTACCTTTGGGCGCATTTCCCCGAATATGCCGCTTCGGAACGCCGCCCCGGAAGGGACGATTTTGAAACAGGAAGCCCCTGTGCAATATCATTCCTTAAAAGAATCCGCGCAGAGATTGATCCTTTTATTAAGTTGTGGAATCTGACTTTAAATCATAGGTGTCGCCGTAACTGACAATTTCTATATTCGGGTAGCCTTTTTCAGAAAGGTATTTTTTAAGCGACACCTGAGCCCTTTTTTCGCCGTGTACCAAAAAAATTCCTTTAAGGCGCGATGTATCAAGAGCGTCAAGCCATTCACCTGTTTCAAAATAATCCGCATGGGCGCTGAATGAATTTATTTCTTCTACCTTTGCCCTTACATTAAATTCTTTTTCATGTATCTTTACTGTTTCATCACCGTTACGGATACGTCGTCCCAGGGTATTTTCTGCCATGTAACCGACTATAAGAATTGTATTATTGGGATTTTGGATATTATTCATTAGGTGATGCTGAATCCTCCCCGCCTCGCACATTCCGTCTGCAGAAATTATTATAAGAGGCCCCCTGCGATTGTTAAGGGCTTTTGAGTCTTCTATGCTTGTTGTAAAATGCAGGCTGTTAAAACCGAAAGGATTTTTGTGGTGTACGATAAATGCTTTTTTAATTTCCTCATCGTAACATTCGGGATGAACCTGAAAGATTGTAGTTGCATTTGTTGCCATTGGAGAATCCACATAAATGGGAATTTCAGGAATAATGCCCTCATCCACCAGCAAATGAAAGTAATAAACCAATTCCTGCGTGCGTTCAATTGCAAAAGCGGGAATGATTATTTTCCCTTTGGTTTTTACCGCACGCCTTGCCAGGGCAGCCAGTTTTTTCATGGCATCATCCGTTGAATTGTGTCGGCGGTTTCCATAAGTGCTCTCCATTATTATGTAATCGGCGGGGGGGGCTGGAATTGCAGGGTCGCGTATTATAGGTTTGTTTTTACGGCCAAGGTCGCCGGTGGCAAGGATCCGTATCTCTTTACCGCTGCGTTTAATTGTAATCATCGGCATTGCAGAACCCAGAATATGCCCCGCATCAAAAAATTCCAGCGATACTCCATCGCCTATAAACATGGGCCTGTTATACGATATTCCCACAATCTGGTTCGAAGCGGCTATTGCATCCTTCTCTGTAAAAAGAGGCTTCCATTCAAATTTTCCCCCTGTTTTTTTCGCCTGTTTCCGCAGATACTGGGCATCACGGGCTTGTATATTGGCAGAATCCATCATGATAAGGTTTGCAATATCCCTGCTTGCCGGGGTTGAATAAATATTCCCCTCGTAGCCTTTTTTGACCAGAACCGGCAAAAGGCCGCAGTGGTCAAGATGCCCGTGGCTTAAAATAGTGCCTGCAATACGATCAGAGGCTATATTAAATTCCCTGTTTTTACGGTCTGCTTCCGCCCTTGTCCCCTGAAAAGCCCCGCAGTCAATAAGGTAACTTTCCCCGTCAATTTCGATAACATGCCTGGAACCTGTAACTTCCCCGGCAGCGCCAAGTGAATAAAATTGTGCTTTCATGGTTTTATTATATCATACCTTATGCAAAGAATTAATCTAATTGCAGAAAAATATGCTCTTGCAAAACTAAAATTTATCAAACAATGAACACCCTGAATAATTTGTTCTCGCACGACCGATGCCGTTTTGTTTTTCACTGCGGACTTGAGCGAGCCCTTTTCAGGGCTCTCAAGCTCCGCACGATCCGCTACTGTACGGCATCGGTCGCGCAATAGCCATGTTTTGGGTATTCATTGTTTGCAGTTATTCAGGTTGCATATTTTTCTGCCGTTCTTTAATTGTGCATAAGTCAAGTAAAGGCTTATGGGGCGCAAGGCGGGTGCAAAAAGGTAGCAGCTACCATCTCATTTGTCTAAACAGGGTCGGTGTTTAGACAAACCAGGGGGTAGCTGCTACCTTTTGCAGCAGCCTCACCCGCTTTGCGCCCCCTACCCAGCGATGCAAGCCTGAATTAATTGCTGAAAAATTTATTGCTGAAGCAACAGGGGGTGGAGAGAGCGTGTTGGGCATAGGGCAGGTTGGGGCGGCATGCAAAAAGGTAGCAGCCCCCACGCTTTGCGCCCCTATCAGCGAAGCAAGCCTGAAATAATTGCAAACAATGAACACCTGAACATGGCTATGGCACGACCGATGCCGTATAGTAACGGATCGTGCGGAGCTTGAGAAACCCTCTTGAGGGTTTGCTCAAGTCCGCAGTGTAAACCAAAAACGGCATCGGTTGTGCTGGTACAAATTCTTCAGGGTGTTCATTGTTTGGCTTTAGTTCAGTTTTGGCTTCCAAGCCGTGCGGCTTTTGAAAGGATATTCTTAAAATAACGGCCTTCGTTTTCTGTTAAACCGGCGCGGCAGATTAAGTCTCTTAAAAACCGGGTTTGTTCTTCGCGGCCTGGATGTTTGTAAAAACCCAGAGCGGCAAGAGCATCAGTTATTTCTGAGGTAAGTTTATCAACCTCTGTTACTTCAAGGGGAACCCATTCGCCTTTGACCGGTTTGTTTTCTCCAAAAGCAAGGTACAGCTCATAAGCGTAAATTTGAACAGCATGGGAAAGATTAAGCGAAGGAAAATCATCAGAAACGGGAATATGCGAGGCTAAATTGCATAAATTAAGTTCGCTGTCATCAAGGCCTGTGCGTTCATTGCCAAAAACAAAAGCAAGTTTTTGGTTTTGCATGTTTTTTTCCAAAAGCCACTTTGAAAGAGAGCGGGGTTCCATGGAAATATGCTTGCGTTTCCTGCCCCTGCGCCGGCTTGTCCCGACAACAAGCGAGCAGTCTGCAATTGCCTCGGCGAGTGAGGAAAAAAAGGCGGCATTTTGCCAAATATCCTCGGCGTGTACAGCCCTTGCAAGCAAGGCAGTTTCGTCAAAAGGAGCCGGTAAAACCATGCGCAGGCGGGAAAGCCCCATGTTTTTCATTGCACGGCATACTGCCCCGACATTACCCGGCTCGCTTGCCCGGCATAAAATAATCACAATATCAGAAATATCCATCAAAAAAAGTATATCATATAATCAACATAATTTGACAAAATTAAAATAAAAGTATAAATTAATAGAGAATGGAAAAAATAATGGATAATAATGATTATGTGCCTAACTTTGATGAAGGAAAAGATGATAGCATCAAAATAAGCATTCAAGGTTTTGAAAATGAAAATATCCGCCTGCTTTTTTCTTTAAATGGATATATAGACACTTATAATTCAACCAGTTTTCAAAAACGTATTAACAGAGCAATAGAAGCAGGGTTTACCCAATTAATATTTAACTGTGCCGAGTTAAACTATGTTTCATCAACAGGCATTGGTGTTTTTACAAGTTTACTTAAATCTGTAAAAATAAGAGGGGGCGATATAGTTTTACTGTATGTCTCGACAAAAGTTTCAGAGGTTTTCCAATTACTCGGTTTTTCTCAATTTTTTAATATTAAAGAAAGCATGGAAGAAGCTTTGAATTTCTTTAAGCAGGATGCAAATCTAAATACAGCACCCGACACCTTTGAAAAAATTTTTCCCTGTCCTGTATGCGCAAAAAAATTAAGAGCCGTAAAACCAGGCCGCTTTAGGTGTTCTGCCTGCAAATCAATTATTTCCGTTGACGCCGACTGGGATGTTTCTCTTGGATAAAAGGTTTGCCTTTATTTCAGGCTTGCTTCGCAGGTGTAATTTTGCGACAGTCTTAACAAGTTGAATTAATAAAAGTACACTAAAAAATACAGTATTGACTGACTTTTACACAATATAATATACTCCAAAATAGGGAGAATACAGAAATGGCTGAAGGGCTTCTAACCAAAGCGAAAAAACAAAAAGTCGATGAATTCTATACACGGCTTTTCGACATAGAAAGCGAAGTAATGCAATACAAAGACCATTTTAGGGGAAAAACTATCCTTTGCAACTGTGATGATCCTCGAGTAAGCCAATTTTTTTATTTTTTCTACTCAAGGTTCAACAGCCTCAGCTTGAAAAGGCTTATCGCCACCTGTTATAAAAATTTAAACCCTGATTTATTTACCAAAAATCTCGATGAACAAGCGGTATTTTGTATTTATGACAGCAAAAACCGCACCGATGATGTTTTCACAGACTATGAAACTTTTATCAAGCAAAATGAATGGGGGATTTTGAAAAGAGACGGCGATTTTCGTTCACCTGAATGTATCGAACTGTTAAAACAGTCGGACATAGTTGTTACCAATCCACCTTTTTCACTATTCAGGGAATATGTTGACCAACTTATGGAACATAATAAAAAATTTTTAATCATTGGTTCGCAGAACGCAATTACTTACAAAAATATATTTAAATTTATTAAGAATGATAAATTATGGTTAGGTATAAGTCCTTCTGGTATGTGTTTTGATGTCCCAGAAGGTTATTCAAAAACAACAAAAATTATAAATGGAAAAATATATGGCTGGCAGGGAAGTGCTTGTTGGTTTACCAACCTACCGCATAGTAAACGAAGTGAAAAGTTAATTCTATATAAAGAATATAACAAAAAAAATTATAAAAAATATGATAATTTTAACGCAATAGAGGTGAGTAAAGTTTCTGATATTCCTTTGGATTATGAAGGAATAATGGGAGTTCCAATTACATTTTTGTATAAATATAATCCTGAACAATTTGAGATTGTTGGAATTACAAATCATGGTGATATGCTTGGTATTCCTTTTAAAAATAATTGTTTTGCAGAAATAAAAGGCGAAAGAAAATATGTCCGCATATTAATTAAAAGAAGAGAAAAAAATGAAAATTGAATTACACGAAATACCAATTAAAGATATTGTTAAAGGATACATTGACAATCATGAAGAAGGTGTTTTTGCCTATGATAAAAAATTGAACATACGTCCGCCGTATCAGCGTGAATTTGTTTATAAAGAACAACAGCGGGATGCAGTAATTGACACAATACAAAAAGGCTTTCCACTCAACGTTATGTATTGGGTAAAAAATGAAAAAACTTTTGAAGTCCTTGACGGACAACAGCGTACAATGTCTTTTTGCCGATATGTAAATAATGAATTCGGCATAAATGCCCGAAGTTGGCATAATCTTACCAATACTGAAAAAGATCATATACTCAATTACAAGTGTATGATATATTTTTGCGAAGGTAATGATAAAGAAAAACTCGACTGGTTTAAGATAATCAATATCGCAGGAGAAAAACTTACACCTCAAGAATTGCGAAATGCTGTTTACACAGGTTCTTGGCTTACAGACGCAAAACGACATTTTAGCAAAACAGGTTGTGCCGCCCATAATCTTGCAAAAGATTATGTTACAGGCTCTGCAATCCGTCAGGAAATTTTAGAGATTGCCCTTGACTGGATAAGTAAAGGGAAAATTGAAAATCATATGTCCCAAAACCAACATGAAGATAATGCCAATGAGTTATGGCAATATTTTTTGAAAGTTATAAACTGGGTAAAAACTATATTCCCAAACTACAGAAAGGAAATGAAAGGTATTGCTTGGGGTGAACTCTTTAACAAATACGAAAAGAAAAAGTTTAACAACGCTGAAATGGAAAAGCTGATTAAGAAATTAATGGCTGATGATGACGTTACCAAAAAATCGGGAATATATCCTTATCTTATTACAGGCGATGAAAAATACTTAAGCATTCGTGCTTTTACAGATAGTCAAAAAAGAGTAGCCTATGAAAAACAGAACGGAAAATGTAAGCACTGCAAACAACAATTTGAAATAAATGAAATGGAAGGCGATCACATAAAACCGTGGACAGAAGGCGGAAAAACGCTTCCAAATAACCTTCAAATGCTTTGCAGGGATTGTAACAGGAAGAAGGGAAAGAAGTAAAATGGATTATCAAACAGCACTAGAATTTGTAAGATCATTTTATGAACAAACATGGACAAATTTAATATGGTTATTAGGTATTTCATTTGGTGTTATTGGGATTATTATGCCATTATTTCTACAATGGTTACATTCACGAAATAATAAAAAACAAATACAGGAACTAAAAGACCTATCAGAAACATTAATGAATTCAAAGATGGACGAACTAAGTAAAAATTTTACCATTTTAGAAAAAAACATTTTTTTTGTTCAAGGTTGCACATATATCACTCAAGGAAATTTATTGATGAAAACAGAAAAAGGAGAAAATGCCGCAACAATTATATTGCATTCTTTTTTATATGCAGCGTATTGTTTTTTAGAAGCAGAAAGAAAAGATAGTTTACCTTTTGTTATCAAAACACTTACAGATATTGTCTATTCTCCAAATTTTCCTCAAAAGCTTATACCAGTTTCAGATGGAAATGATTTAAGAGAAGTTTTTGATATAACTATTTCCTTATTTAATAAAAATAATGATAATGGAAAATATACGACAATTATACAAATACTAAGAGATAAAATAAAATTTAAAGAATAAATCAAAAAGGGCAAACGTCATTTAACAAACGGTATACGCTCCGCCGCCTGTTCGGCGGCTCGGGGTTACGTTCGGCTAGGTCATTCCGCTGCGCTCCATTCCCACGCCTCACTCCACCCACATTTTGCCAGCCCTGGTCT
>Ga0099364_10003403_pt1 | contig 24703 bp, 22 predicted proteins | sample TergutTh196P3_FD_73070 | JGI IMG/M metagenome (GOLD analysis project Ga0099364, IMG submission 73070) | Microcerotermes parvus P3 segment gut microbial communities from Pointe-Noire, Republic of the Congo - Th196 P3 | ecosystem: Host-associated > Arthropoda: Insects > Digestive system > Gut ...
ACGATAGCTGCATCGCCGGCTTTAATGAAGGGGGGGTTCTCTTCTTTGGGCTGGCCTGTTTTGGGGTCAAGCTTTTTGTCGATTGACATGAACATACATGCGGTTTGTGTGGTGTGGCTGTGGAAAACGGGTGTGTAGCCGACGGTGATCGCAGACGGGTGTTGGAGAACAACAATTTGTCCTGTAAATTCGTCAGCAACCGATGGTGGTGCGGATTTCGGACCACAGACATCGCCTCGGCGGACATCGCCTTTGCCGATACCACGAACGCTCCAGCCGATGTTGTCGCCCGGAACAGCTTGCGGAATTTCTTCGTGGTGCATTTCAATGGATTTAACTTCACCGGATGCGCCGCTTGGCATGAAAACGACTTGGTCGCCTTTCTTCATGATGCCGGTTTCAACACGGCCGACCGGAACAGTACCGATACCGGAGATGGTGTATGCATCTTCGACCGGAATTCTTAACGGAAGTGCGGTTGGTTTTTCGGGTTCTTTCAAGCCGTTCAAAGCTTGAAGGATGGAAGGACCTTTGTACCATGCTGTTTTTGCACTGAGTTCCTTCATGTTGTCGCCTTCAAATGCAGAAGTTGGAACGAACGGAATTTGATCCGGCTTGTAGCCGATCATTTTTAAGATACCGGAAACTTGTTCAACGACTTCTTTGTATCTGTCTTCGCTGTAGTTGGCAGCGTCCATTTTGTTAACAGCGACGATCAATTGGTTGATACCAAGGGTCTTTGAAAGGAAGATGTGTTCCTTTGTTTGAGCCATGACACCGTCAGGAGCTGCAACGACAAGAACGGCAGCGTCGGCTTGGGATGCGCCGGTAATCATGTTCTTGACGAAGTCTCTGTGACCGGGGCAGTCCACGACTGTAAAGTAGAATTTATCAGTATCGAATCTTTTGTGAGCAATATCAATTGTAATACCTCTCTCTCTTTCTTCTTTTAATGAGTCCATAACCCATGCGAAAGCGAAAGATTCTTTGCCTTTCAATTTTGCTTCTTCTTTAAATTTTTCGATGATGTGAGGCGGAACTGCTCCCGTCTCAAACATTAACCTTCCGACGAAGGTAGACTTTCCATGGTCAATGTGACCAATAACGGCTAAGTTTAAGTGTGGTTTCTCTGTTGCCATAATGATTTCTCCTGTATTATTTTGGGATTGAATAAATTTTAGAATGACTGTTTTATGAATCATTGAAATGATAATATTGGTGCTGTAGGATGATTTTTGTATATTTGACGGTCACTTGAAAACCCCTTTTTGGGAATCCACGTTTGTGGAAAAACCTCTTTTGCAGAAAACTGCAATTATGGTTTGTTTCAAAGACCGCTGAAAGATTTTTCGATTATTGAAATGCATTTCAATATTAAACCGTTTCGCCCAAAAACTCATTTTACAGACATTTTGAGTAGAACACTAATGAGTACTCTAATATATAAAAGAATATGGTCGTTGATGAAAATCAACGCCGATTCTTTCAAATTTAAGGACTCATTTTGTTCTGATTGATTCCGATTTCATAAGAGCTTACACATCTATGAAGTCGGATGGCCTTGGAAGTTCTTTCTTCAATCCTTTTCTTTCTCTGATCTTTGCAACGATTTCGGGTGCAAGACTGGATGGAACAATATCAAAGCCGCTGAACTCGGTACTCCACATGGCACGCCCTTCGGTTGCAGAGCGGATGTCTCCGGCAAATCCGAAGAGTTCGGCAACCGGTGCTCTGGATTCAAGGATGGATAAGTCACCTTCGGTTTTCATATCAATGATGATGCCGCGTCTTCCCTGAATTTCTTTTGCAGCGCCGCCCATGTTGTTTTGTGGCACTTGAATGAAGACTTTTTGGTACGGTTCAAGCATTGCAACGTCAGCCATCAGCATACCGGCTTGGATTGCCTGGCGGGATGCCGGAATAACCTGTGCCGGACCTCTGTGGATGGCATCTTCGTGAAGTTTGGCATCACGGAGAACGACTTTGACGCCGGATACCGGCTCTCTTGAGAGCGGACCGGCTTTCATGACTTCTTCAAATCCGTCAAGAACCAATTCCATTGTTTCATTAAGGTACTGGATACCTTTTGTCATATCCAAATAAATGTTGTTGTTGAATATGGCAACAATGTTTTTGGCTTCTTCTTTGTCCATGCCGGCTGCCATCAGTTTTTCACGGCGTTCTAATTCTTCCATTCTCATGGAAATTTCGCCGTTGCGGATGAGATCAATAACGCTTTCTCCAAGCGGCATAACGTCAATATAGAATCTGTTGTGCCTGTTTGGAGATTTTCCTTCGACATTTTCAGCTGTCTTTCGGATGGTTTCTCTATAAACGACAATCGGTGGGTTTGTGATGATTTCAACACCCTTGTCGCGTTCAATTCTGTGAGCAATGACTTCAAGATGGAGTTCGCCCATGCCGGCCATCAAGTGTTCGCCGGTTTCTTCATTCAATGTCACTTGAAGTGTCGGATCTTCCTTGGCGACTTGTCTTAAGACTTCCACCAATTTCGGAAGGTCTTTGGTGTGTTTGGCTTCGACAGAAACGGTGATAACCGGTTCACTGACGTGTCTGATACTTTCAAACGGCGTCATGCCTTCAAGTGTTGTAATGGTTGAACCAACGATCGCGTCTTTCAAACCGGTGACGGCTGCAATGTTTCCGGCAGGGATGTTTTCCACTTCAAGTCTCTCGGGTCCCATGAAAACACCGACTTGCTGGATTCTGCTCTTTTTAGCCGTTCCTGATGTATAAACTTCCATGCCGCGTGTGAGTGTACCGCTGAAAAGCCTGCCTGTAGCAACTTCTCCGGCGTGTGGGTCCATTGAAATGTCGGTGACCATGAAAGCCAAATCGCCGTTTGGATCAGCTGTATTCATTGAAACGCCAATGGGGGAAGTTTTGTCACCATGCCAGATTGCTTTAACTCTTTCTTTTTGAGCAACAAGAGGATTTGGCAAGTGGCCGATAACCATGTCGTTTAATGTTTCATGAAGCGGACAGGTTTTTGCCAACGTTTTCATTTCGCCTTTTGTACAGTAATCATAAACATCGGGGAATGAAATTTTTGTCTTTTGCATCATCGGAACACTGATTGCCCAGTTGTAAAGAGCGGAACCGAATGCAACGCTGCCGTTTGCAGCATCAACGCGCCAGCCTTCTTTGTATCTTTCAGGGTTCATGTTTTTGATGAGTTTGTTGACGTGGTCAATGAGTTTTCCAAGGCGGACCTGCATTTCCTGAGGATTGACTTGAAGTTCATTGATTAAACGGTCAACTTTGTTGATGAATAAAACCGGACGGACAAATTCACGAAGTGCTTGTCTGAGAACGGTTTCTGTCTGAGGCATTGTTCCTTCAACGGCGTCAACGACGACGACGGCACCATCAACAGCACGCATGGCACGTGTCACGTCGCCGCCGAAGTCAACGTGACCCGGGGTGTCGATAAGGTTGATGAGATATTCTTTACCGTTGTATTGGTGAACCATTGAAACGTTGGAAGCGTCAATTGTAATACCGCGCGCTTGTTCTTCTTCATCGGAGTCCATGAATAATTGTTTGCCGGCTAATTCCGAGGAAATCATTCCGGCTCCGGCGAGTAAATTGTCGGAGAGTGTTGTTTTGCCGTGGTCGATGTGTGCAACAATACCGATGTTTCGAATCATTTCGGGGTTGCCCATAAGAGCGGTCACACGCTCAACCATTTGTTTTCTTTTTCCCATAATTTTTAACCTGATTTATTGATTTTGATAGATTATTGATTTTGATAGGTGATAGATAAATGAAAAACGGCTTTTTGAGAAAAGCCGTAAAAACGTCGATACGATTAACGGGCTGCTTTTGCAACTCTTTCTTTGGCATCTTTTCTGCCAATGGAAAAAGCCTTTGAATCGCCGTTTGAGGCAGCCAATAATTCTGTTGCAAGACAGTCAGCGACACTGCGCTTGGATTTAAAAGCCGATTGGTGTGTTCCCATTGAAATATAGCGAAGGGCAGAGTCCACACGTCTTTGCGGTGCTGTATCTACTGCTTTTGGAACGGAGATGCCACCGTACTTCAAACGGACGACTTCTTCTCTTGGGCCTGCGTTTGAAATCGCGTCAACCAACACTTGAATCGGATTTTTGCCGGTCTTTTTGTTGATGATATCAAAAGCTTCATCAACAATGTGGATCGTCATTTGCTTTTTTCCGGTGTTTTTCTCTGACCGCATCAGGTTGTTTACAAGCCGTTCCACAATTGAAATATCGGATTTGTGGAATTGCTGCTTTGCGTGCCTGCCGCTGGAATGCGGAATTGCAACCGGCTTTAAGCAGACATATCTTTTAATACCGAGATCATTGACCTCAACTTCGGCCATATCCCATTTGCCAAACATTTTTGTATCCAAAAATAATCATCTCCTTGGTTTTTCCATTCTTCCGATAACCATCTGAAGGAGCGGAACGTTGTTGACGGCGATAACTTTGAAACGGACGCCGGGAATATCTCCCATAGCGCCGCCCATGCGGCCGCCGATTCTCTCAACTGTCACTTCGTCGTGTTCGTCGATGAAGTTGATTGCACCATCACCCGGACAGAAGGCTGAAACTTGTCTTCCGTTCTTGATCAGTTGAATTCTGACACATTTTCGGATGGCTGAGTTGGGCTGTTTTGCTTCAACGCCGAGCTTTTCAAGAACGATGCCGCGGCCTTGGGGTGAGCCGCCGAGCGGGTCAGCCTTGACGTTTAAGCCGAGCATGCGTCTGTTGTATTCGTGGTCTTTCCATCTGGCTCTTAATCTTTGTTTCTTTAAGATTTGGCCTGCATAATTTCCGTTTGTCATATTTTAAACTCCGTTTGTAATTGATTGATAATCATGAATAATTATTTGAGGATCACATCGTCAATGCCGTGATGCCTTTGCAACAAAAGTTTGACTTTTGAAATGTTTTTACCGTTCTTTCCAATTGCTAATCCTTTATCTTTTGCAGAGACTTCAACAAAAGCCACTTTTCTGCCGTCTGTTTCGGAGAAAGTGATGGTTTTGACAGAAATCACCGTTCCAAAGATGTTTTTGATAAAATCACAAGGATCATCGGCATATTCCACGAGTTCTATGGGTTTATCAATTGCTTTTTTTGCACGGCTTATGTTTTCGCCGCCTTTTCCGATTGCAAGACCCATTTCGCCTTGTTGGATGACATTGATAATCCGGTCACTTTCTACAATACAATCAAGCACCTTTGCACTTGTAATATCTTCAAAGCGTGCGATGTATTGCATTTCTTCAAAAGTGATTTTAATCCCGTTCATGGAAAATTCCTCATACTCATAAATTTCAGTTATCTGCCAGTGATAAAATGTCAGATTCGCCGGCATCTAAAATTGCCATGGCGGCGATAACGAAAGGCTTACCGCAGACCGGCCCGAGTTCTCTGCTTGTTCCGTCATAGACAAAAATCGGAACATTTGAAGATTCAATTTGCTTCTTTGTATCCTCCGGACAGTTGTTTGCCAAAACAATCATTTTAGCGCCGCCGGATTCTGAAAGTTCAACCGCTTTTTTAGAGCCGATGATAACTTTTCCTGTTTTAACAGCTTTGATTAATGCTTTATCGATATTGATATCCATTTTCTGTACCTCAAAGACTTGAGTGAGCTTTACGCTTGCGAAACAGAATCCTCTGTTGAAAAAGCCACAGACTTGGTCCATAGACTTTACAAACCCGAAAGGTTCGCATCTCCCCGATTTTACCTATCATGAACTTGTGAAAAAAAACTGACAAGAACACCTTTTGAAATCACTGTCAAAAGACGGCGTAAAATCGGTTCACAATCTATAAAGAATAGGTCGTAAATATTGTTATAGAATATAAATGTTTTGAAAAGGAAAGGGCTTTGCACGACAATTCATAAAAAATGAGTAATATTCGTGCACATTTTCCATTTTCGTGCAATTCAGTTAATATTCGTGCAAGTATGTTGAAAATAAGATTGTCAAGTAAATTCAAATATAAAAACTCGGTTTAATAATAAAACATGGGAGTTTTAATGCAAGAAATAAATGATTTCTTTAAAGAAAATCGAAAATTAACTTGCTCATTATACTTTTTAGCTATAATTATTATCTTTATTGTATTAATAGTTTTAATCATTCTTTCTGTCAATTCTCTTTATTTGATTATCACTTTAATCGGGAATGATCAATCAATTATAGAAAATGTAAATACAGAAATTTTGATATTACCGCCATTTAAGGAAGTAGTAAGACCATTGAGTACATTAATGATATCTATAGCATTTTGCCTCTGTGGATATTTGGCGCATAAAGAGATTTTATTTCAACTTCAGAAATGTTCTTTGGAATACAAATTTTTGGGACAGAAAACTTTAATAAATATTAGTAAAGCTCTTTTGTTTTACACAAAAGTCATAAATGTAATTGTTTTAATTTTAACATCTACAGTCACATTTATAATTATATACAAATATGTTTTTCAGTTATATGACATAATTAGTGATGCGGCATTGCTCAGCTTTTGTATCTTAATGGCATCTGTAATTTTCTCTTATTTTTCATCCATTGAGCCATATTATCAGAAGAAAAATGAAAAAAAGATAGAACTGATGAAATCAACAGGTAAGGACATTGTTGATATTTCACACACAATGGAAGAATATTGCAATCCTTTGCAAATAAAAATAGATGAAATATCAGACCTTTACAATTCTATAGGATTAAAGATGAAGGGAATTATTTTTGAAAATAAAACCCCGGAAATATTAAAAGATATAATTGAGGTTTCCTCTGAACTTGAAGCATATTTAGAAAACAAGTATGCAGATCCTATCATTAATGAAAATATTAAACAGTATTTAAAGACAATAAAAAATTACAACTATAATGAAATAAACTTTTTTGAATTCCTAGATTTGAGGTCTTCGTATGCAAATTTTTATTATTCAGCATTAAACAGGATGCAGACATTAATAGAGCAAAAAAAGGAATTAGAAGATTTTTTTACAAAGATGCATTTGGATTATTATTAATGATTTAATTGAGATTGGACAGATTATTCGTGAGGGGCTACCAGAGTAGCCAACCACACCTTTTTGTCTGGGTCTACCATACTTTGCACGGAAAGTCCCTGTTTATTTTGACTTTTCGTGCAAAGCCCAACGTACCAGCATTGCCCGATAATTCATAAAAATTAGTAGTATTCATGCAACTGTATTCTTTTTCGCGCATCTAAGTTAATATTCGTGCATGAGGCAATTTACGCGCAAATCCGAAAAGGAAGGGTTGGCGGAAAAAGGAAAAATGGATTGATTTTCGAGAAAACCATTCCATTTTCGGACATGAACAATTTTGTGTGCATATACATGACTTTTCATGAATGAATGAGCAGCCATATAGAAGCCTGAATGAAAACTGCTCATTTGTACGATGAGTTTAACACTTTCTATATTGTTTTATGATGAAAAATACAGATATTCCCAAAATTAAAACACAAATGGCAGCTGCACTGATAATGAGTATTCTTGTATAAATGTGGCTTTCTTCTTTGGCAATAATATCTCCGGTCGTAATGTCAAATGTATATGTGATATCATCAATTGTTGTAACGGACAAGGTATTATTTTCCGCATCAAATCGATGTTGGCTTCCCCAATCTTTTTCCCACATGACCATAGAAACTGTATATCCTATTTTTTTCTTATTTTCCACGAGCTGCGATGCGTTATATTGTTTGATCAAATTGCCGTTTTCATAAAATTCCAGCACAGTTTCAATCGGGGCGCTTGTCTCGATTTCCCGATAAAACGGGATCGGAAAATGTACGAAATATATGCCGTCATTTGACAAAAAAACATTATATCGATCAAAATAAGAAATATCATCCGCCGTATGATATGAAGAAATTAAATATATAGGCTCAGGCGGGCTGGTGTTGTAATATAAGCCTGAGGGCAAATATTCGTCGCCATCATAACGCAGCGGCGTCATGTAAAACACTTTGCTGCCGTTTTCAAGATCAATTTGTGATGGCTGGGGCGGTACAAAGCTGTCTGCTGAAACATTCATACTCATCAAAAAAAAAGAAAGGATTATCCCAAATGCGATTATTTTTTTCATTCTATTGCCCCGTTCATTTTATTTTGCGTTAATGAAAAAGTGCATAATTTCATGATTTCGATAGCGTTATGAAATCTTAATTAAAAATACACTTTTTTACTCAAATCCTTTTTGGAAACTCTGATCGGATTTTACAAAACATTTGCCGATTGAGAAAATTCGTATGTTTTATAGCCCTGCAACTTTGAAAGGTAATTTTTAATGTCACCCGTATCTATTTCAAAAAATGCTTCTTTTGACGGCAAATCTTCGTCCAAAACATCATCAATTTGAAGGAGGCAAACGATGTCGTTTCTAAGTTCTTCTGCCTCTCTGACTTTGAAAGCAATTTTGTCCGAAGACATTCTAAAGGCGTCATACATTGCAATCTTATTATTCAGCATCTTAATTAAAATATCAGGTGTCGTCGGAACGATCAAGTATTGATAAGGAAATTCGTAAGAATCAATACACTCGCCCAAATAGTATTTACCGTTGCTGTCAGTACACACGAATAACAAAGGAGGTATATCAATTTGCAATAAAACCTTATGAAGATATAAATCTCCGATATCAGGAATTTTAAAATAAGCTTCTTTCATGATAACACCTTAAACTCTAAAGACGGATCACACATATCATACAACCATAAATCAATATGTTTTGTTTTTTCATTCATGTCACATGGACCATAATCGTCTTTTACATACCCTTCAATTATTTTATAATGATTCGAATTGGGAATATGAGATGCTCCTTTAAATTTTTTTTCCAACGATGCTAAATCATTAAAAAATGAACAAGAATAAGAGCTAATATCATTTTCATTGATGTATCGGCTCCGACTATTCCCTCTATCATTTAACTGTTCCATATATGATTTAAAATCATTCAATTGTATTGGAGTTGTATCTCCGCTTTTTCTTTTGATTATTCTGTAAGCTCGAATTGGTTCATATTTGTAAAAAACATGGTCTCCAAAAACAACTTTTCTCTCAAGTAAAGCTTTTTTTAATACAGATGGAAATCTCAAATAATATTCTTCATCAATTGCTTTTCTACTCAAATTATCACTTAAATGATCAACTAAAAAGCAAATATATAGCATTTTTTATTTTTTCAAAAACGAAACATTTATAAAGAAATTGTGAAAAAGACAATCATGCCCCGTTCTTAAATTTCACAAACAAAAAAAAAGAGGTGAAACCCCGTTTCACCCAAATCATCAAGCAAACATATCGCTTGGTGCATTTAACCGATTCTGCTCTTCATCTCTCTGCACCTTTTTAACAGCATCCAGTAAATCGTGCATTGTCACAACATTGCCGCGGCGCCTCAACACAAAAATGCCCGACTCTCTGGCAACGGCACTCAAATCCGCACCGCTGAAACCGGCTGTCATTCTTGCGATACTTTCTAAATTCACATCTTTGTCCAAACTCATCTTTTTTGTATGAATTTGAAGAATTTCAAGGCGTGCCCCCTCATCCGGCATGGGAACTTCAATGGTGCGATCAAATCGCCCCGGACGAAGGAGTGCCGGATCAAGCAAATCCTTTCGATTGGTTGCCGCCATAATTTTAACATCGCCGCGACCGTCAAACCCGTCCATTTCTGCCAGCAGCTGAAGCATCGTCCGATTCACCTCCGCCGAACCGCTGGTTCCGTCAAATGTTCGGGTTCCGCCAACAGCGTCAATTTCGTCAATGAAAAGAATTGCCGGCGCTTTTGAGCGTGCCATTGCAAAAATATCCTTAACAAGACGGGAGCCTTCACCAACAAACTTTTGAACCAAATCCGAACCGGCCATGCGGATAAATGTGGCTTTGGCTTGGGTTGCAACGGCTTTTGCAATCAGCGTCTTGCCGGTTCCCGGGCTGCCGTAAAGTAAAACACCCGACGGTGGTTCAATGCCGATTTGTTCAAAAAGCTCGGGATGGGTCAGCGGCAGTTCCACCGTTTCGATAACTTCTAAAATCACGTCGCTCAAACCACCCACCATATCATAGCTGACATTCGGGGAAGATATGAGTTCCATAACTTGAGCACGGACATCGGTGGATTGGCTGAGAATTTCCATAATCACATAAGCTGCGCCGTTTACGGTAACACGCATCCCCGGCTCCAGCGTGCCTTCAAAAATCGGAGATTTTCGTGTCAAAACCTCCTGATTGTTGCCATGCATTTTAATTAAAACGGCATCCTCGCCGAAGACCTCGATGACTGTGGCAATAAAAAACGGCATCTTCGATAAATCATCAACTTGAGTTTTCAAGCGTCGAATTTCCCAGCGGTGATCTTCCACAACCTGCGTCATCTTCAAGACATTGGCTTTCAATTCCGCATTTTCGATTTGGGTTGCGGAAGTTTCTTCAGTAAGCTCTTTTATTTTTAAAAGCAGCTCTTTCATTTCTTCAGCCAGCTGAGCCGCATCGGGCGTCTGCCCTTTGATTGGCTTTTCCAATGAAACAGCATCAGAGCTGGAATCTTCAAAATCGTTTTCAGACATATTTATCCTTGACAGTTTTTGCCTTAATAATGTTTTCTATCATAAGTGACGCATATTTATATCCAAACAGTTCTAAAGAACAGAAATGAATTGAATCCAAATTAATCAAAAGAGAGGAAAAGAGCATGGCTGTTTATTTTTTTTGGCAAGGTTTGGTTATTTCAATCATTCTGTCAATTGTTTTGTCAATCGGATTGACGCTTTTTTTAAATTCGTCCGCAAAGAGAAGAATCGCTCAAGAGTTCGAGGATGAGATTTTGGAAGCAATCGAAACAGACGACAAAAAAGAAAAAAAAGACACCGAATCGAAATCCGGCGGTTTTATTCTCATCGGTCCGTTCCCGATTATTTTTGGAAGTGGCGGCGCTCGTTTTGATAAAAAAGGATTCAAGTGGGCATTATTGTTTTTTATTGTCGTTATTTTAACATTTTTGCTTTTGGGATGGACAATTCGGTTTATTTAAAGAAAAGTGAGAAAATAAATAAGATTGAGACATAAATGAAAAACAGAGGAATAATATGGATTTATCAATACCAATCTTATTTGTTGCAGGAGCCGTCTTTTTAGCACTTGTCGGCCTGCTTCAAGTTTATTTAAGCAAAAGACATGATCGAACCGGATATGTTTTGCCGGCACTCACCCTTATCACATCCCTCCTTGCCGTGCTCGGCTTGTATTTCTATTCCGCACCGCCAAATCTCATCAGTTTTTTGTTTCAAGCCCTTCAGATATTCATTTTAATAAACATTCTGACCGTCATTTTATTTTCGATTTACGTCGCATACAACAGAGTCGATGGCAAATGACAGGCAAAAAAGACAAGATTCCTTTTTCCTTTTCCCTCTTTTTTCCTGCTGTTAATATTTAAATAATAAAACGGCATTCATCTTCCCCATATTTAAAAATTTATTTTTGAACACATTCATCAGGTGTCATGGTTTATGCAAATGCTACTTATTCACTCGGATTATATCGAGTACGAAACCAAAAAGAAAACAAAATTGGCTGAGGAAATCAGCGATGATATGAAAGCCGGCAGACTCGAAGAAGTCTTAACGGCAATGATTGCGGTTGAAAAATGTGATGAATCAAACACTCAGGGAACAATAGACGCAGCTGTTTCTCAAATTAAAAACACATTGGAACAGGTCAAATCCAATCGAGTGATGGTTTACCCATATGCCCACCTCAGCGCCAGTCTCTCAAGCCCCGATGTCGGAATCGAAATTTTAAAAGGCATCGAAGCGGCTTTGAAACTGGAAGGTTTTGTGGTCAAACGCGCGCCCTTTGGCTGGTACAAATCCTTTAAAATCAGCTGCAAAGGACATCCGCTTTCCGAATTATCCAAACGCATTGTCGTGGACGAAACGTCCGTCGTCGGCAGCAGCAGTGTGGCCGCTTTGAAAAACGCTTGCGTCACCCCCGTCGCTTTGACGGAAGACGGCGATGTGGTTTCTGAAGCTTTAAAAGCCGAAAGCGTTGCCAAATCTTATTTCAAAATCATGGACACAAACGGCGCTTTGCATGAGATTTCTGATTTTGATTTGTCCAAACCGGAATACAAAAACCTCAAAAAATTTGTCAGCTACGAGGTTTCGAAAAACAGAGCCGTCAGCTCTCCGCCGCCGCACGTTGAATACATGAAAAAGCTGGAACTTGCCGACTATGAACCCGGGTCCGATTCCGGCAACATGAGATACTACCCAAAGGGCCGCCTCATGAAATCGCTTCTTGAAATGTACGTCGTTGACAGCACCGTTTCAGAGTTTGGCGCAATGGAAGTTGAAACCCCGATCATGTATGACATGAACCATCCGACTTTGAAAAAATATCTTGACCGATTCCCGGCACGCCAATACTCCATCGAATCCGACAAAAGACAGCTGTTTTTAAGGTTTGCCGCCTGCTTTGGTCAATTCTTAATGAACCACGACATGACGATTTCTTACAGAAGTATGCCGCTTAAAATGGTTGAACTGACGCGCTACAGTTTCCGAAAAGAACAGCGCGGCGAACTTGTCGGTCTTCGCCGTTTGAGAGCATTTACGATGCCTGACATGCACACCCTCTGCCGTGACATGAATGAAGCCATGGATCAGTTTTTGGCACAATACGACTTTTGCATCAGCACATTAAACAACATCGGAATCGAACTCAACGATTTTGAAATTGCGATTCGATTTACGAAGGACTTTTACAATGAAAACAAATCATTGATCGAAGCCATGGTTCAAAAAGTCAACAAACCCGTTTTAATTGAAATGTGGGACACAAGGTTCTTCTATTTCGTTTTGAAATTCGAGTTCAACTATGTTGACGGTTCCGACAAAGCCAGCGCCCTTTCCACCGTTCAGATTGACGTGGAAAACGCGGAAAGATACGATATTACGTACACCGATTCTGACGGCGAAATCAAACGCCCCGTTGTTCTTCACTGTTCCCCAAGCGGCGCCATTGAAAGATGTATCTACAGCCTTCTTGAAAAGGCCGGCATGGATGCTGCCGCAGGAAAAATCACAACCATTCCGACATGGCTTTCCCCCACTCAAGTTCGTATCATTCCGGTTTCGGAAAAACACACGGATGCCACAGAAAAAGCGGCAGCCTCAATGAAGTTCAGAACCGATATCGATGACCGCGAATTGACGCTTGGCAAAAAGATTAGGGAAGCGGGGATGGAATGGATTCCTTACACTGTTGTTATTGGCGATAAGGAGGCTGAGACGGGTAATTTGACGGTGACGGTACGTGCTTTGTCTGAACCGAATAAGCCTTATCAGAAAGAGATGACGGTGGATGAGCTTAACAAGATGATTGAAGATGAAGTGGGAGAGATGCCTTATAAGGGGTTGCCGCTTCCGAAATATTTGTCGAAGAGGGCGAAGTTTGTTTGATTTAAAGTGATGAAGAAGAGAGAAGATGCTTTAGATGACCGTGAATTTATCTCGTGATATTGCTGTAATAATGGAGAAATACGGCTGGAATCCTAAGCGTAGAATTGATACGGCGGAAATTGTTAAAATTTTAAGCGATGAGGGATATCAATTAAATAAATATGCGTTAGAAGTGATCGAACAATTCGGGAATTTGGAACTTGAACACCCATCGTATAAAATAAAAAATCAAACTGAAAAATTGCACTTCAATCCTTTGAAAGCATGTGAAGGTATTTATCGCGAAAAAGTTGAAGAATACGAGTCAAGAATTGGAGAATCTCTTGTTGTTATTGGTGAAGCATATAACGAACATTTGACTCTTATGGTTTCGGACAATGGAAGTATTTATGGCGGCTATGATGATTTTTTAGTGCGTTTGGGAAATTCAATTGAAGATGCTTTGGAAACTATTTATTATTCAAAAGAAGTGGAAGAAATAAGCTAAATCATATTGAAAATGAAAATAGAGTGCTTAATTAAAGAATATACTTTTCAGGATATGGGAAGATGGGTAAATTTTTGTCGGGAAAAATTTAACAAAGAAAAATCGAGCGGCATAATTTTTATCATCGTTCGGGATGTTGATTATGAAAATCAGATCGTTTTCTATTTTTTTCATTATTTCTTTTTTTCACATTCTTTTTTCCGTCCCTTTCTTTGCTAATTCAAAAAATATATAAACAAAGAGTACATTTTTTCCTTTATTCTTTTAAAAATTGCAAAAAAAATGTAAAAAATGAAAAAATACAGGAATTATTATGATTATCGATTTTCATATCCGAAATTTCTTTTCAATAAAAGAGGAGCAGATTCTAAATTTTGAAGCTGATCTCAAGGATGAAAAATATAACGATTACTTCGTTATCAAAGCCGGGAAACATAATCTTCTTAAATTGATTGCACTTTACGGACCAAACGGCTCAGGAAAAACAACAATATTGAGGGCATTTGATACATTACGAAATATAGTAATCAATACGCGAGATGCAAATCAAAATTTAAATTATGTTCCTTTCGCATTTGATCCGAAATTTAAAAAACAAAACACGTCGTTTAAATTGGATTTTTTAATCAAAGAAAAAAATGAATATATCAAATATCGATATGAAATTGAATACAATTCCAAAGAGATTGTATTTGAAAAATTAAGCTATTTCCCGTCAACGAAAGCTGCCGTTATTTATGAACGAAAATCGAATGCAGATCATGTCAGAGGATTTGATTTTATTGTTCAAAAAAACATGAAACTAAAAAAGAGCGAAAAAGACGTCATTGAAGCAAACACGCTGCATAACTCGACAATTTTGTCATCTTTTAACAAGGCAAATCCGATATTTCCAAATGCCAAGAAAGTGTTTGAATGGTTTAAAAATTATATGGGCCACTTTACTGAAACAGCAACTTTTGACACCAAGTCATTGAATTATCTTTTTGGCTTTGATTATTCAAAATCATTGAGTTATTTTAATGACGCCGATCGGAAAAAAATATTAATTCAATTTTTGGAAAATGCGGATATGAATATTTCAGATATTGTCATCCCCGAATATGGGGAAACCGTTTCAGAGTTTAAAGATTTTTGGAAAACAATGGCGGAGAGTTTAACAAAATCCTGTGTATCCGAAGAGGTACCTAAAACTGAAGATTTGTATTTATCTAATAAAGCAGCAGCAGACGCAGGAAAAATCAATTCAAAAATCTTGCATAATTATAAATCGGGTGATGGCAATAAAGCAACGTTTTTGCCTATTGCTTTTGAATCGGCGGGAACGATTCGAAGTATCGGTTTTGCTCATAAACTGGCTCAATCCATGATTCAGCCGTCATTGTTATTGATAGATGAAATTGAAAACTCCCTTCATTTGGAAATGGTCAAATATTCAATTTTAACCTATTTATCCAATTCAGCTGATTCTCAATTGATTTTTACAACTCACAATCTTTTATTAATGGATTGGGATATCATGCGAAATGACGTTATTTGGTTCACAGAAAAAAAAGAGGACGGGGCAACAGATTTGTACGCATTGACGGATTTTAACGGAGTGAATCGAAAAAAACTCTTAAAGCAATATATGGCCGGAAATTTGGGTGCATTTCCGGATATATATCAATACAAATTTGATTTGGAGTTGGTAAAAGAAAAAACAGAATCGTAAGAATAACAAAAAACGGTATAAGACGAACAAAAAACAGTATAAGGTGAACAAAAAACAGAATCGTAAGAAAAAGAAAAACGGTGGTAGAATGAGTGTTTCAAGAAATACAAAGAGAGGAGGGGCTAAAAAAGAGATAAAAAAGAAAATATTCATTATCGGAGAAGGTAAATCTGAATTGTCATATTTTCAAGATTTGAAAAAAGAAAGCGATTTGAAATTTAATTTAAAGCCGGAACTTGGCAAAGACGGTTCAGATTTCCATAGTATATTTGAAAAGGCATCAGATAATGCAGATTCTGATATCTATAAACAAATTTACTGTTTAATTGATTTGGATTACATAATAAAACAAAAACTGTTTGAAGAGTACACGAAAGCAAAAAAAGAATTACTTTCTAAAACAAAAAAGATGGTCACGATTATTGAATCACTGCCATGTTTTGAATTATGGGTATTACTTCATTTTGAAAAAACACAATCTACAAACATTGAATGCCAACAACTTATTGATAGGAAATTAAAGAAACATATTCCAAATTATACGAAGGCAATGCCTGGATTATATTCAAAAATAAAAGATAAACAATCAAAAGCTTTGAAATTTTCTAAAGAATTAAAGAGGCTAAGACAAAAAGAAATAAAAAATATGGGCGATGTACATTGTCGTGATTCCTTTACAGACATAGATGAATTAATACAAATTCTTGTAAAAGAGAAATAAAGGCTTTTTTTATTTTTATGGCAACAGAACTTTGTAAAAATTTTTATCTTCAATATATTTAACAACTGTTGTTGATGGCTTCAAGTTCATAATATTCACGTTTGCAGTTGTCATCAATACTAATCAAAAGACGGTATTGAAACCAACCTAATTGTGACCGCAGTGCGGTCACAATTGGATAAGCACGATAAAACTTTCTCGCACGTGCTAACTGCCGATATGAAAAACCGCTTCCAAACTCACTTTCAAGACGTTTTGAAAGATTGCGGATAAGCTGCTCGCCATATTCTGCACGGTCTTTTCCGTGCTGTTCTTCAACAAATATGCGTTCTCCAAGGCGCCCATCAATACACGATAAAAGTCTACGCTGCGGATAGCAGCGTTTCTTGAATCAATGATTATACTCTTTATGTCATCATAAAAAGAGATGCTGACATCCAAATTATCGTTTTTTATAATGTTACTCATCAATAAATGCCTCCGTTTTTTGCAGCACCGTTTTTAACCGTGCCGCTATTTCGGCAAAAAAATAAAATTAGGGATCAAAGGGGGATCAAATTTGAAAAAAACAAATTTGAAGGAATCAAAGTTTGAAGGCATAATTGCCTTCCAATCTTTAATTCACGCAATATCTGTCTGCGGCTGTTTTTGTTAACAGACCTTTTTCTTTGCAAAGCAGTTCTTTGAAATTATATGATTTCAGCTTGCCTGTCGTAAATCGACCGTAAACGTGAAGCAATGTTTCTGCTTCAATAATGAGTGATTCGTTTCTGGCGGCGAGTTTGATCTGGTCTTCATTGACAGGCTCTCTGTCATTTAGCGGAATGGCGGCAAAGGGATTCATGATAAGGAGCGCTTTAAGTTCTTTATCTGCACCTTCATCATGCAAGTTGTCTGAATACTTGCAATAATTCAATTCAACCTGAGCAATATGCTCCGATCTTATGTTTGACGGCACGCCTTTTACCTCGCCAATAAATTCCAAGTCATCATTGTATTGGATCAGAAATTTTTCTTTTTTATCGTTTTTGATTTTCAATGAATCAATATCAAGCATTTGCTCAAGAATGTTTAAAACCGGACTTTTTAAAGGGTCGCTTTCATAAAGAAGAATGGATTTGTACTCCAGGTTCTTTTTAAGTTTTTCTTCGGCAATGCGAATTTCTTCTTTTAATTTTTCGATTGCAGCCTCTTTCTCTTTTATAGAATCGTGCAGCTCTTGGTCAGCCGGCGTTTGATAGTCAATTAACCACTGTGGATAAACTTCATCATTGGATTGCATTAATTTTCCCTCCCTTAAAAAATGTAATAAATTTGTTTTATGTGTCATAACATCTAAAGTTGTAAGAATAAACCTCTTTGCAACTCGTATGGTGGTAATCTTATCATTTCTTGACTTAGTGACGATGTTTCCGGCATCAATAAAGTTGAATGAGGCTTCATATTCTATGCCTCCGATGTCAGTAACCGTGTTTTCATAAAACAGTTTATAGTTTTCTGAAGAAATTGATTTGGGTACCATCTTCAATAAACCGGCAATCATAAAGTCCAAATGATTTTTGAGTTCAAGAGATTTTAATTGGATATTTTGTGGTAAAATAATTAATATTGTGGAATTTTTTGAATTTTCAAACAATACTTGAAGTCTTTCGAGATCCTGCTCATAAAAAGACAAAAAATCATCAAACCAATTTTCCCATAAACGGGGAGAATTTAAGTTAACAACATTTATGTCAAACTCGTCCATTGGTCGAATTTCATGAAATTTTGACGTAACAAAATCCATCGACTGGTATTCATATTTTGGTGCAGTGCTGTCCATTGTTTGACTCTCACTAAGTTTTGGTGTCATAAAATCTGCTGATTGTGACTCATGAAATTTTGATGTAACAATATCTTTTGATTGAGGCTCTCCAATTTTTGATGAAACAACATTGTTTCCATTATCGTTAAATGACTTTGTCCCATATATATTAATTATTTGAATTTTCAAAATACACCCTCCAAATTTTAGAATATGATTATCAAACGTTTTTGATTGCGCCTAATAATTTATTTTAACATTTAAGGATTTTCTTGAGTTTTCTTTTTTTCGGTCTTCTTTATCTCAGGGCTGTAAATGAAAATCAAATATATATATATTATTAGTTATGTTGCAGTGACTTACCCTCTCCTTGTTCATAACATTTCTAAAGCCTACCAACAATGTTTTTCAACGCATTTACCTTCATTCATTCTCTTCATTTACCAACTTCTTGGATTCCATTTTGCCGTCTTTTGACTTTTTGTAATCGTGACGTCTTTTATTTTTAAAATAACTTTGGCATACAGTAAAACACAGGCGTCTCACCTGATTAAATAAAATTCCCACAAAGAGTGTCACGAGAATAAAAGCGCCCACAATAGAAGCGATCATCAATTGAATTGAAATATCATTGGCCAGAATTGCAGAAAATACAATAATCGCCGTTTCAATAACGGCAAGAACAGTAACATATGGGACGGCGCAAACCAAAACAGTAACGACCTTGCCCCATTTTTTATACAGCTTTTCAACTTCCAAATAACGTGATTCTTTTTCTGATAAGCTTAAGCGGTGAGCTGCTCTGTCGGCTCGTTTTCTGCGCTCCGGAGCTTGAACGGATGTATCAACCAATGTTGACAGTGATGCCGCTTTCATATATTCCAATTCAGCAGACAGCTTTTCGTAATTTTCAAGAAGCTCTTGATAGTCGGTCTGATTGCTGATGTCAGCAGGCAGCATAAAATTGTCCGGCTCGTATGTGTCATCACCGTAAATTTGCATAAACCAAACCGAAAGCGTATGAGCCATTTGAATTAATGTTTGACAATCTTCAAGCGAGTCGTATCCTTCATGGACAGCCACATTGCGTTTTATTCGCAAAACGTAGAGAATGTTATCAATGTCTTTTGGAAGCATTTTCTCTCGCTGAAGGATTTTTATTCTGTTCGCGTGTGTGTTGTCGTTTCCGGATGGCGGTTTTAGACCATCCAGCTCAAAAATATAGTTAACAATGGTTTCAGCAAGAGACCCCATCTTATAAATACAGGTGTTTGGGTCGGAATAGAGGTAACATTCGGCAAGTCTGCCCATATTCTCAAGCGCCGGAAACCGATCTGTTAAAAATGAAAAATTGCTGTTCATTGTACTTTCCTCATCTCCTTTCTCCTTTTTACAAAGACCATTTGTTTACTCACTTATACAAATGATATAAAATGATATAAAAATTACGAAAGTGCTCCGGCCGGGATTTGAACCCGAGTCGTAGGAGTGAGAGTCCTAAATGATTGGCCGAGCTACACTACCGGAGCAAATGAAAAACAGCAATTGTATTTGAGGAAGTCTCAAATTACAAAGCAAAAGAGAGATTGATGATATAAATAAGTTATTGTAAATCAAATTTTTATGTAAAGACAGACAGAATGAAAAATGCCGCCCAAGTTAAAAACAGCAGCATAAAGGAATATTTCATCCCGAATGTACTGTTTCCTTTTCTAAGTTTTCCAATCATTATTCCGGAAAAAAATGCTTGAATTAAAAGCAAATGAAAAATCATTTGGTTGACGACTCCAAAATCAAAAGAAGCGGAAGATAGGACCAAATTCATGAATTTGAATTGATAAATTAAAAGAACGGCAATCCCGATAAATAAAATGAATGAGGCGAATAAAACAAGACCATAAACGGCTTGCTTTGAATCGCGCTCTTTTTTCATATGAACGATTTCTGTTAAATCATAAGCTGCCGCATCGATTGATAAAGACATCAGTCCGCCGGATTTTTCAGCGGCTTCAATAACAGATGCCGCTCTTTGGATTAATTTTGACTGATACTGTTTGCCAAGTTGATCTAAACAATTCTCAAAAGGAATGCCGGATCTCATTTTTAAACCGATCAGATGAATATTTTGGAAAAACGCTTTTGAAAAATCATTTTTCGTTTTGGTTTTTTCAGAATCGGAAACTTCTGCCAAGGCTTCTTGAATCGTTAAACCGCCGGCAATTAAATTTGAAACATCGCGAAGAAGAGACGGCATGTTCTCCTCTGCATATTGTGTTCTTTTTTGTTTCATTTCCTCAAAATATATGAACGGGAGACAAAGAAAAAATAACGAAAACAAAATCAAAGTCTCCGGCAAACAAAGAAATTCGATATTTGAAAACGTCAAAAGAAAAGAATGAAATGAAGGAAAAGAATGAACTGAAGGAAAAGAATGAAACGAAAGAAAAGAAAGGTTGGAATTAAAAATATAAAAAACGAGAATCGTAAAAGCAGACATTGGAAGTCCCAATAAAAAAGAAAAAATCGGTTTTTGTAAAAAGTGCTGAAATGGGTTTTTCAAGAAATCAATCCAAAAGTTGTTTTTTTCATGATATTTTATTTTTTTTGAAATAGACAAATCAGTATCACAAATTACCGTTTTTTTAGGGTTGTAGTTCATGTTTTTTTTGGAGAGATTTCTTCCCATTTCAGCACCATAAAAAAAAGAACAAAGGATGATTATAACCTTTTTGATTTTTTCAAAAACGGTAAGTATATTTTCTAAAAGAGCAACCAAAATGCATGACTAAAAAAATGACTAAAAAAACGACCGGAAACATAACAGAAAAACAGACAGTGTTGACTTCAAAATTAACAAATGGTCTAAAAACGTATGAAATCATTGATTTTTATGATTTGTCATATCCCCATTCTTCCGCACAGATTCTGAAACAAAAAAATGAAAAACGAAAAACGGAAATTGAAGAAAAAATAAATGGAGAGATAGAAACAAAAACTGAACCAGAATCCGAAAATCTGTTATATCGTATCATTGAACCGGTACTCAGCTCTGAAAAGCAATTACTATTCGACAAAATTATTTCTCTTTTAAACGATTCAATCAATCCGAACCTGTTTGAAAATAAAAACAAATCAAAAACAGAACTTTTAAAAAAATCTTTTTTTGAAATATTGAAAATTTATTCCATCCGGCTCTCGGAAAAAGATGCCGCCGAAATGTTTTATTTTATTGAACGCAATTTTTTAAAATTTTGTGAGATTTCGCCCCTTCTTGATGATAAAAATATTGAGGATATCTCTTGTAACGGTTACGATTTGCCGATATATGTTTTTCATCAAAAATACGGTTCTGTCAAAACAACGCTTTCTTTTTCAAAACCGCAACTCGATTTGCTCGTTCGAAGAATGGCGCAAAGTTCTAAAAAACATATTTCTGTCTCAAACCCGATGACGGACGCGACAATGCCTGACGGCTCTCGTGTTCATTTGACGCTTGGAAATGAAATAACCGTCAAAGGAAGCACATTTACAATTCGAAAATTCAATGAAAAACCATTTCTCCCCGCCGATCTTGTTTCAAACAAAACATTCACGGCAGAAATGATGGCTTATCTTTGGCTGTGTGTGGAATCAAATATGAACATCATCTTTGCCGGCGGAACAGCCAGCGGAAAAACAACGTCTTTGAATGCTGTTTGCCACTTCATTCCCCGGCATAAAAAAATTGTTTCCATCGAAGACACGCGTGAAATTAATTTGCCGCATGAAAATTGGGTGTCAGGAATTTCAAGAGCCGGCAGCGAGGCAGCTGATGAAATAATGAATTCAAACAGTTTTTCAAATTATTCTAAAAAGCTGACCCTCTATGATTTGCTCAAAGCGGCACTGCGCCAGCGTCCGGAATATATATTGGTTGGAGAAATCAGAGGGTCTGAAGCCTATGTTTTATTTCAGGCGATGTCAACCGGTCATACAACACTTTCAACCATGCATGCCGAATCTGTCGATACGCTGATTCATCGCCTTGAAAATCCGCCCATGAATGTTCCGCGCGTTATGATTCAAACATTGGATGTTTTGGTTGTTTTGGCTCAAACGGAAGAGAATGGGCATTTTTATAAAAAATGCTTGTCCGTTCACGAAATAATAGAAACCGATCCGCAAACTTCTGAAATATTGACACAAGATATATTCAACAAGCAAAGAGCTCAATCCATCGATTTGTTTTCAAATTCTGTCGTGTTAAAGCGCATCCAAGAAAGAAAAGGGTGGGCAAAAGATGAATTGAGAAGAGAATTTGAAAAACGTATCCGCTTTTTGATAAATGAGCAGAAAGGAGAAAAAGAGAACGGAGAAAAAGAGAACGAAGAAAAAGAGAACGGAGAAAAAGAGAACGGAGAAAAAGAGAACGGAGAAAAAGAGAACGGAGAAAAAGAAAACGGAGAAAAAGGAAAGAAAGAAAAGGAGATGAAAATTTATGACATCTGAGTCATTAAAACGTTTTCAAAAGCTTCAAAAAATTTCATACAACTTTGCCGGCATTTGTAACAAAGAAAACGTTTCATTCAATAAGAAGCTGAAACAATGTTTTTTCTATATGCCTTCAAAATCTTACATTTCGTTGGCGATTTTCATCATCTTTTCCATAACAGCAGCATTTCTTCTCATCGAAGCTTTTATTTTGATACTTTTTTTATCAGATCAAATGGAAGAAGAAACAGCATTTCTTTTCACAAAAATATTAGCAATTGCCGCCTTCTTTTTTGTTTCAATTTCTATCGGATTTGCTGTTTGTTTTCCGTATTTGTATGCTGAAAATAGAAAAATCAAAATTGAGCAACAACTCCCTTTCGCTGCGAATTACATGTCATCAATGGCAACTGCCGGAATTCAACTTGAAATTATCTTTCAAACAATGACCAATCGGGAAATGAAATCCATATATGGGAGCCTTTATGAAGAATTTTTTGAATTTCAAAAACAAATAGATTTGATGGGAAAAGACATCCCGACAGCCCTTCAAATCATTGAAGAGCAAACACCATCGCCTCTTTTTTCAAATTTCATTGCCGGCTCCAAAAATACATTCATCTCAGGAAGCTCATTTCAAAAATACATTCACTCTAAAAAGCATGAATATCAAAGCCTTTTCATCCGGAGAAAAGAAAAAGAAATACAATCGCTTGACCTTTTTGCAGAAATTTATATCACTCTGTTTCTCGCAGCGCCGCTCTTTTTCATCATTCTGTTTTATGCCTTAATACCTCTTTCAGGACCGAAAATGAATGAGATATCGATGTTAACATACCAAATTGTCCCATTTCTCGGCATTTTTTTCCATCTGTTTCTTGAAATTATTGACAGCAATAACGCAAATATTTGAAAAAAACCAAAATGAAAAAAGTTGAAAAAAAAGCAATCAAATGAAAAGTATTGAAAAAAAAGAAACCGAAATGAAAAATATTGAAAAAAAAGCAATCAAATGAAAAGTATTGAAAAAAAGAAACCGAAATGAAAAATATTGAAAAAAGGAGGGAAAGCCCTCCTTGGAAAATTGATTTTTCATTTTGTACTTTTCATATTGTACGTTTGTGCACTCTTCACATCCGAAAAGTTTCTCAGCAGCAATATACATATCAATGATGCAATGGCGGTCACGGCACACACGACGAAGGACATTGTATAATCGCCGCCGGCAGCCAGTCTTGTTGACAGCAATGGAAAAATCAATGCCGATGCACCAAAGCCCAGCATGACGAAGCCATAATTGCTTCCCATGTTTTTGGTACCGAAATGATCGGATGTAACCGTTGCATATATTCCGGCAGCGCCGCCGAACCCGAAAGCAATCAATGCCAAGCATACCAAGAACAAGATGTTTTGTGCAAATATCACAAGCACAATGCCTGCCATTGTAAATCCGACGGTCAGCAGCAGTGCAGACATTCTTCCGATATGGTCAGAAATCCATGATATTGTCAATCTTCCTGAAGCATTGCATATTCCTGTGATCATCACACCCGTAATCGCCAAAGCTTCTGTAAGTCCTCTCTCTTGTCCAAGGCTTACGAACTGGGGATTGAGTATGAAATATGCTGGTAGGATCAAGAATAAAGACAAAGTGATCAGGTAAAAAGCTCTTGTCTTTAACATTTCTTTGGTTGTGTACTGCTTCTGATTGATTGCAGAAGGCGCCTTTGGTATGACATAGCCGTCAGCAGGATTTGAGATGAAAAACGATGCTGCCGTGCAGATGATAAAGAATGCGCCGCCGAACACTAAAAATGTGGAGGCTACGCCGATGTTTGACAAAAGGTATCTTGCCAGCGGTGCGAATAACACCAGGGAAAAACCGAATGCACCAACCATCATGCCTGTGGCAAATCCGCGCTTGTCAAAGAACCATTTCTGTATAGGGGATACCGTACAAGTATAAACCGTACCGACTCCGAATCCGCCTATTATTCCG
>Ga0099364_10003404_pt1 | contig 24700 bp, 19 predicted proteins | sample TergutTh196P3_FD_73070 | JGI IMG/M metagenome (GOLD analysis project Ga0099364, IMG submission 73070) | Microcerotermes parvus P3 segment gut microbial communities from Pointe-Noire, Republic of the Congo - Th196 P3 | ecosystem: Host-associated > Arthropoda: Insects > Digestive system > Gut ...
CAACAATGCCTGTATCGACAGCAATAAGGTCAACAATTCCAGTCTTGACACTTTATCCACCTTTACCTCTTTCCGCCATTTGCACGGCTTGTTTGATGGGATAAGTATAGCATATCTTATCCCACCAGTGAACAGTTTATTTCATCTGTAACAAAATTCCAAACGTCCCAGGCGTATCTCATCACCCAGGGCCAGGGCTACGGTTTCGCTGGGCTCCAGTCTTATTCCATTTTTGAATGTACCATTGGTGGAGTTTAGGTCTGTCATGTATACAGCCCCGCCTTTAAGCGAAAATTGCGCATGGATGCGGCTTATCGACGCATCTTTTAAGCAAAAATCCGTGTTTTCCGCCAGCTTGCCGATTGTAAAGGGAAAACTGGACAAATCTATTACATGCTTGCCCGCCTTATTCAAGCCATAGAGCTTGTTTTCACTTTCCTCCGGCGTATCGGCCAAAAATATGGTATCGCCAAAATCCTCGTCCGGCATGGCGGCTGCGGCTGCCTCCCGATATGCTTCCTCATGTGTGTCGAATTTTGGCTCTGCGGGCATAAGCGTCCCCTCGTCTTTTTTCCTTGCACGCAGAGTGAGCAGCAGGTAAATTGCGCCCGTCATCAGGGAAAACAAGATGAAAACCGTAAGCAATATGTAAGAAAGCAGCCTCTCACTGGCGGACAGTCTAAACAGCAGTTGATACAGGACGCAAATAAACGCAGCACCCGCCGATATAAGACAAAATATCAAAAATTTCGTCTTTTGATTTTTGGAGCCGTCGACCTTTTCCGCATCCACATCCGGCACGTGGGGTATCGCCACGGTTTCTTTGGCTAAAACGGTACTATCCTCCGTCTCCGCGCACCCTTCGTCCGCCTCCATCCACTGCGAATTTTTTGCTGTCGCAAAGGATATTTGCGCCAGATGGAGCTCTAAGTCCGCCGTCAGGACAGTGTTTCTCTCCGCCAGTTGGCAGAGGCCATAGATGGCATCTATCAGCTGCTCGTCACGATGATCGACCACCCGCACCAAATAGTCCATCAGGCATTTGAACTGCCCTGCTTCAGTCTCGCTTTCGTAGGGATAGTAGACAAAACGAAGCTCTTCCTTTTCCCAGTCTATGAACACATATTCCGGATCTAAAATCAAACCGTCCTCGCTCAGCAAAAAACTACGCAGCTCCCGCAGCACACGCCGCAAGCCACCCAGCAACAAGAGCGCTGCTTTTTTGTCAATTTTACGCCGCTCAAAGATGGTCTTTAGGCTTTGCATCGAGTTTATTTCATAATAGATGAAATCCTCGCCGTTTATGTGCCGCCTTTCGGCACTCAGCAAGCCCGGTATTTCATTTTCTGTCATCATCCTGAGTTTATAGCCTTCCTCCTTTGGGGTTTTCGGCCCTTTGATAATCAGATAATTATGATTCATGTCCTTTTGGTATTTAGTCTCCAGCATTTTCGTCTTCCCTCCTTTCTTCTCTCTCTTCCCTCTTTTCTACTCTCCTTGTTTTTCTTATGTGGGTAACGGGATTTGTGATCAGTGATATTTTATTAATGTTCAAGGCGTATTTTTCCGCGAGGAATGAGTCGGCGGAGCCTTTCACGTTCAGTGAGACATATATTTCCGGTATGGCGGATCCGACTTGCAAGGAGGTGATTTTTTCATCTTGCAAGCTAAAAAATGGGTAACGTCCATAATCACTCACCGATTCTATGTATTCCCGGCCCTTGCTGCCGCTGCGCCCGGCCAGTACTCCATACGCGACTTCGCCGTATTCGTCTGTCCAGTAGGTGAAGGTACTGGCGCGATAGGTTTTGATGTAGCTATCTTGGTTTATGACGCATTTGTTATACAGATACAAGGAGGCGAAAATCAAAAACATGTATGTGCCAATCACCAGCGGTATGATGAAGGATGCTTCGATGGTCATGTAGGCGTTTAGTTTTTTCATTTGTTGTCCTTTCTGTAGTATGGGGCTATAATCCGCAAGTCCTACCTCCACAACATCACCATCCAGGCCGCCAACATAAAGGGCATGAAGGGGAGTTTTGTTTGGCGGTCGCCCTTTTTGCTGAGTAGGATGATGACTGAGGTGGCGGCACTGATGAGCAGGGCCAGCAAAAGGAGTGCGGTGCTGGTCCAGATATCCAAGAGCAGACCCACCAGCAGTAGCGCCACCCCATCGCCATAACCCATGGATTGCTTGGTAGCAAAAGCCACTGCCAGCAAAAATATGCCCGGTAATAGCCTGAGCAGCAACGCCGCGTGGCCAACATATCCGTTCACAAAGCACATCCCGGCAAAAATCACGGCAAAAGTTAGTATCAGCCATAAGGGTATTTGCTTTGTCTTTATGTCAAAGACACTTAAAAGCGCAAGGAAGATAAGGATGAGCACTTTATTTATCTCTTGCATAATCACATGGTACCTCCGCTACCGCCAACCATCCACCCTAGGAAATTCATAATTCACAATGCATTTCTTCTCACCTAACGCAGCGTGAGCAGCCCCCATAACCTTGTTCTATTGCCTCGCTCTTCAAAATTGTTGTCACCGTCCGCTTAAGGCCCGAGCAATTCCTGTCCGAATGATGGCGATTGCCTTGGCTGGTGATATATACCATGGCACTGCCTGTGTCCGGGCAGCGCTCACAGGGATAATACCTGGCCCCGGAATCATTGCGCAACGAGGGGATTGTGGTCCGCAGTACTTCAGTAACAGAAAGATTTAAGTAACTGCATAGGTCAGTCAGATGATAGACGCTGCCCGTTTCCGCGATATAGACATATTCGCCCGCATCTTCGTCATCAACCGTTTCTACCCCTAAATCATAGCCTACCCAGGCATGGGCATAGTATTGCTGCTCAACCCGCAACTGCCCGAAATCCTGCCACCACATGAACGGATGAATGCGATATGATTCCGTCAGGGAAACAATGCTGTCCGTTTGATCCTCACGTTCTCCATAGGCCGAAAAGGCGATACGATTGCCCTCTTGATGCAGGGCCTGATACGACTGGGCTTGCACATGGATAATTTGAAAGACATAGAGCACGCTCAGCATGAAGAAGATAAAAATCGGCAGGGCGAGGGCGGCTTCGATGGTCATGCTGCCGCATAATCCCCTTTTTCGTTTCGGGCGACATATTGCTGCTCTTTGGCCGGATGAAGATGTCCTTATCCCGGATTTTTGGGGAAAGGAAAGGTTTGGGCTTCGAGAGAACGCCTTGCTTGATTGTTTGATATTTTTTGCTTTCATGCACTGCACCACTTATATTTCTTTGGGATAAGGACATTTTCTTCCGGCCAGAGGCTCAGTAATATCCATAACTGCGCTCTATTGCATATTGTTCGCGGCGATCGCTAAATTCAAACCGCGCCCTAAAGCTCTCGATACACCAGTCTATGCGGAAATGTTGATTGCCGGGGGTTTTTCGCATATCCATCTCGATGATATCCATGGCATGGGCCATAACCGTTTTTTCTTTATACAGCATTTGCAAGCCCAGTATTATTTCCAGATATTGCTTATAGTTTATCCCGTTCTTTGTCGAGCCGATGGATTCTTTAACCAATGGTATTTTGCCGCCGTCCATGATCTCATCCAAATCTTTTTTACTGTCGTTGAAAGCCCACATGAATAAAATTGATTGGGCGACGGCCTCCGTCAGTTCCGGTTGCAAGATGAGCGTCGTCACGGTGGCGGCTATGCCCCGCGCCTCTGCTTTCTTTGCCTCACTGCTAAGGTACAAGCGGATATTATCGGCAAAGCGCCAGCCAAAAATACGCAGTTTCATCGAACGCAGATTAGCCGTGTCGCTGCTTTTACCGGCGATGATGTATTCGATCTGAAATTCTAGCGGCGACCCTTCCTTTGGATTCAAGTGGCGGCCCATTTTCTCAAACATATAACAGCGAAACAGATGATCATTTGCCAGATTAGCCAGCAGTCCTTCGTCATATTCGCTTGCCCCGGGGCCGGGATAGGCGGCTGTGCGCCGTGAATAATAATCGTTCAGTGAGACCGAACCGTCGCCATCTGCACTGTCTTTCAGGTCATTCATATATTTTTTGGCACTATTGAAGGCCGTATCCGCCGGATTATCTATGGTTACTTTAATGTCGTCCACATTCGCGTCCGGGTCCGCATCTAGCGCTTCCTGCCGTTTTTTTTCTGTCAGCGTTGCCAGCAGTGTTGTAATCTTACCCATCACCCCCTGCCACGCTGCCATGCTATCATCGTCATCGTATGCCTCGCCTTGTGTCAGGAGTGAGCCAATATCACTTATGGCATCGGCTCGTGCGTTTTCGCCGATGTAGGCTGCGGCCTGGCGCTTTAGGATTTTACCGTCGTAGTGATGGGGCGCCAGCGTCTGGGAGATGGACACATTATTTAATGTGAGCTCATTCCAGGCAGACACGCTTCCCGCCTGGGCGCGGATATTTTCATTGATATAGTTGGCCATATGATTTTCTACCGTGTCCACCGTGGCGTTTTCACTGCCATACGACATATCAATAAACAAGAGGTCGTATTGCATTAGCAATTCGCGATTAAACTCGCCCAGCGCCGAATTCATGCCGATGTCGGCGGCACATTCCAACTGCATTTTACTGAAATTGGAAAATGCCGCCTGTATCAGAAGAAAGAACACGCTGAGTAACATTGTCAGCGACAGCGAGAGAAACACCGTCAAATAGCCATTCAGTTTACGTGTCGCTCTTATTCTTTTCATGACATACTTTCCATTATGCTATTGCTGTTGCCGGTGATATTTTGGAAAATGGTGTTGATTAGATCCAGTAATTGCGTCCTAAAGATGATGACCAAACCTATCAGTACCACCAAAATCAGGATAATTTCTATTGTTCCCAGTCCATCGTTATTTAGTTTTTTGATTGCGAAAAATTTGTTCATGTTTTCTCCTTTCTAAAACATCTGGAATGCCGGCAGCATGATGATGACCATGATGATCAACAACATGAGCATCATCGGCGCAAGGAGCTTGGTACTCATTTCCTCGCCTATGGTGCGGGCCGCCTTCTTGCGGTCCTCCAACGCCAGCTCCATTTCCTCACGTAGTACTTGCAATAAATTTTTGTTGCCCTTTTGCAGATGATTAGCAAAAAGCCCCGTAAGTTTACGGTATTTCGCTATCCCCACTCGTTTGCCAAAGCTCTCATACACCTCCCTTTCCGGAATGCCATTTTCCATTTCACGCACCGAAAACAGCATTTCCCCATACAGATACTTAGACCCCGTATTATCCATTGCCACCCGCTTCCATGCCCCCTTTAACGTCATCCCCGCTCCCAGGTAAAGCGACAGCTTGCGTACCAACTCGGGATAATCACGGTCTATTTGAGCATCCCTTTGATCCTTTTTCTTCTGCAGCTCCTTATCTTTTAGGATGAAAACGATTATGGCGGCAGCCACGGCTATAAGCCACAGGTAGAGTGCATCCGGCGTGCGTGCTTCTTCCCAACTTACCGTCTTGCCACCGATGCTTTCCGGCAGGTAGAAATAATCGGTGTGTGAGCTTTCTGCCTTACTCGCCGTAACTGCCGCCATAATCGCTTCCATCCATGTATCCGCTGATGCTTCCTGCGGCGGATAGACTTGCAAGAGGATACTGTCATCAAACAAATATTCTTCCCATTGATCCTTATAACTAAGATGGGCCCAAAGCCTTACAAGTGCTCCGTCCGTGTCCAATGACGAGCTATCTATCCGCCCATCTTTTCTCACAATGGAAGGATTTTCGCTTTCCCAATAGATGCTGAAGGGGTAGGGGGGGAGTGCCTCCGGCAAATTGAGCGGGCTTGTCACGTTATATAAGGATTCATTACTTCCCAGAATACTTGTTTTTAATTTTGCAAACACTTCTGTCGCTAGCGCAGCCGCCTCGTCATGGCTCAGGCTGTCAGGCTCCACCGTAAGCCGTATGTCACGTATGCTCGCTTCGTCATCCGCCGCCTGCACCACCACATCCAGGGCGTAGCTGCCTTCTTCCCATGTGGGTTTTACGATGGGGGTCTGGCTGTCCAGGCCACCATTTTGCGAGATATACAGGCTGACCATCAGGGCCAATATGTTGCCGACAAATATGAGGGCATAGGATATGCGGATTTTTTCGATATAGTACGCGGATGCCAGTTGCTCTTTGTCTTTGCCGGGCGTGAGGCTGCCTATGTATTTATCCACTTTGACCCGCTGCGAGGTTTTACTGAAAATACGCATGAATATTCTATGGTATAGCCAGCTTGCGCTTTTCGAAAATATCGGAGTCTTGCATTTCTTTTTCGCAGCGGCTTTTTTACGCCCTTTTTTTGTACCATCACCGTTAAAGGGATTAGGTTCCACGTTTTCTTTTCTGGCTGCCACGCCTATTATGGCTTGGAGCAGGAGTCCTGTAAGAAAAATCAGATTCATGGTTTTCTCCTAAACTTCTATTTTCAACATTTTCACAGACATTACGTAAGCTGCCAGATAGACGGCAAGACAGGCCGACATGACGAGTATGCCCGTCAGGTTATGGTACAGGGCGGAAAAAAAGCCCGGCGAGCTAATGTCAATATAGAGCAAAATGGCAAAGGGCACGATGTTCATGATGCGCTGCTCGCCGCGCCTGGCGCTGATACTGACGCTTATTTCCTTTTCGGTTTCGATTTTATCGCCTATCATGGTGGCAAATTGATGGATTAGCTCTATGACGTTGCCACCACTGTTTTTGGCTACCCCGAAGACCTCGGCAAATTCATTTATTTCACTGACGCCGCTGATTTTGCCCGCTTCTTTTAACCGGACATCGAGAGGAACATTGTTTTCCAGGCCTATTCTTATAAAGTTTAGCAGGGCGATGTGCGGCGCATCGGCGCGGTAAAGGCGTGACATTTCCCTGCCGGTCTCTAAAAACGCATTTTCAACCGAGTAGCCGGCCCGCAAATTCCCGGCAACGATTTCTATCATTTCTTTGAAGCGCAGACGCAGTTCTTCTTGTTTGCCGGATTTTAGTTTGGTGACGGCGATTTTCTGATAGTAAAAAGCCAACGGGATAAGCACCGGTATCGCCCAGGCGGAACGGTAGAAAAAGTATGCAAAGGCCAGGACAATGGCCGCACCTTGCGCCCAGATGAGGAATTTTTCCCGGGAATTGATGTTATAGAAGCTTTTCATGCGGAGACCTCCCAGCGTGTTATAATCCGCCCGTCCTTGTTTTCGCCCTCTTCCACCAGTTTGAAGATGGGCTCTGTGACTATATCATCATTTTTGATGCCGCTAATACGGGCGATTTCCAAGACCCGCCTGGAGCTGTCTGCGAGCCGCCCCAATTGGACAACCAGCTGAATACCCGAGGCTATCTGCTTGCGGATGGCAATGAGCGGCAGTGGTGTTCCCATCAACACCATTGTCTCCAGGCGGCTGACCATGTCCTTGGCGTGGTTGGCGTGGAGGGTACTCATCGAGCCAGGGTGGCCGGTATTCATCGCTTGGAGCAGGTCTATCGCCTCCGCTCCCCGTACCTCACCCACGACGATACGGTCCGGGCGCATCCTGAGTGCCGTCTTAATCAGGTCGCGGATGCTAATTTCGCGGCAGCCCTCGACATTGGAACCCCGGGTTTCCAACTTGACGATATTGGGGATGCCAAGTATTTGCAGCTCGGCGCTATCCTCAATGGTGATGATACGTTCATGTGAGGGTATGAAATTGGAGAGTACATTGAGGAAAGTGGTTTTCCCCGAGCCGGTGCCGCCGCTGATGATGATGCTTTCGCCCTGTCTTACGGCCTGTTCGAGAAAATCGGCCATCTCCTCACTGAGTGCCCCGTATTCCAGCAGGTTGGCCATCTTGATGGGCTCCTCGGGGAAGCGCCGGATGGTCACTATCGGCCCGTTTAAGGCGACGGGGCTTAGCACCACATTGACCCTGGCCCCGTCCAGCAAGCGGGCATCGACTATCGGCTGGGCCTCGTTGACCGTTCTATTGCAATCGGCGACAATCTGCTGGATGACATTCGTAAGCTTTTCCTTTGATTCAAACGTAAACTCGCAGGGCATAAGGCGGCCGCCTTTTTCAATGAAGATGGAGTCGATGCCATTGATCATAATCTCGGTGATGTCCGGCGTTTCTAACAACTCCTGGAGGATGTCCAGCTTGCGGATGGCGTAAAATATCTCCCGCCGGAGTCTCTTGCGAGTCGTAAACTCAAGCTCGCTGGACTTTGACAACATGATGATCTCGTTGTCTATCAGCTCCTTTATGTCCTCGTCTGATAAATCGCCGCCTGTTTCTGTCGCTTCCAGGATGCGCCGTCTGATCATATCCTTTATTTGGCTTATGTTTTCCGCAGTGTTTTCATTGGCATAGGTCATTTAGTAAGTTCTCCCTTATATATGTCGCCAGCTCGCCGTATGTCATCTCATCGTACTTGGAGGTCATGTTTTTGAAGATGGGCAGATTCAGTTTTTTCGTTTTTTCCACCACGTCCGTATATTTAAGATCGCATAGGATACGCTCATACTGTTCAATCTTGGCGATAGCGTGGAGGTCACTTTTGGCTATCGTGTAGATGCAGTCACATTCCATCAAAATCTGCAACAGTCCATTCACATAGTCGCTCAAATCCAAAATTATGTACTCGTAGTCGCTTTGCACTCTTAGCTTTTCCAGCAGCCTGGTCCACTGCGTGCCCGGGATATTCATTAAATCGGGGTATATCGTGGTGGGCCATACAAAATCGAGGTTGTTTATTTTTTCCGTTATCATGCTCAGCTTATAAATGAATTTTTCCTCGACACATTCATACAGATACATCATATCGGTGATGTCTGTCCGCATTTTACGGCTCAGCAGCTGCTCAAAGCCCGAAAAGCATTCATAATTTAGGTACAGTGTCTTATGTTTCTGGGCCAGAATTTGTCCCATGGTCATCGAAAACGTGGTCTGCAAACATCTTTTAACCGGAGAATAGACGCCGATAATCTTTGCGCCATGCCCGCTCTTTTGGAGTCTTTGCCCGGGGCTTTCGTTATGCTCTGCATAGTTTGCCAACAGCTTGCTTGCGATATTATCTGCGGACTGGTATTTGTTTATGCAAACGGTGTTTGGCTCGTCTGTCGTATTGCCGCTTTCGCTTAGGATGAATACATGGGGCAGCTTAAGTTCTTTTAGCTCTGCGCTGTAGGCAGATTCGGCGACCAGCAGGCACTCGATTGCGTTATCCGAATGTGCATACGCAAGCAGCTTGTCGGCATCGGTGAATACGTGGATGTCAAAGGGCAGGTCGCGCCGTGTTTTCATTACTTCCATCATGCGGTGGGCGTAGTCAGCCTCCATGTCGCAGATAGCGAGGATTTTTTTGCTCAAGGGGGTCTCCTTTCAAAGTGCCGTGTGGTTGGTGGAGCGGGGAAAGTTACGGATTACATAGAACGGGCGAAGAGTAGACAGAGGGCTTAGAGTGTTTAGGATAGACAAAAACGCATAGGCTTGGAACTGGTGGGGCAAGACATTTGTGGAATGATTTGATAAAACGGATGTTGCAAGAGCTGGCAGATGATCTGCCGTGGTACGATAGATTTTTGAGTTGTAAAATGGATTATAAGGCTTGGATTTTAGTTTGTAAAGAGGAAAATCATAAAAAAATACGATTTGTGAAAGTGTCACAAAGATTTTGGCAAAAGGGCGTGTTGATGGCTGACGGAGCGTATAAAATCAAGGTTTGGGGATGTCAAAGGGGTGGAGGACCTTCACGCCCGATAACCGCGGTTTTGGTGGTGGGAGAGGCACTCCAGCGTGCTTCCCCTGTCGTAGGTCAGGCCGCTGTAGACAATTTGGGCGTTTTCCATCACGGGGGCAGAATTGTCACTCGGGCTTAGCTTGCGGTATGCCGCAAGTAGCTCCGTGATGATTTTTATGGCGTTGTCGAGATGGCCGACATTCGTTCGCGCACAGGCTCTGGCCAGCTCTTTGTTGATGAATATGTAGAGTTCCAGCAGGCGAATGGCCAGCGCATATTCAAAGTGGAGCGATACCATCAGTTCGTTAAGGCAGGCCTGGGCCCGCCCGGCGGCTATGCGAAAGGCCGTTTTGTCGCCGATGGCGTGGGCTTTTTTTGCGTCTTTTAGGTAGGTCAGGGCCATTTCGTACAGGATGACGATGAGCTGTGTCTTGTTGGCTTGGGTGATTTTCAAGGTGTATTCTTGTTTTTTTTCGCTGGTCATGGGGGGCCTCATTCTTTCTTGTGGAGCTCGTGGCGGACGACCGGGAGCGTGTAGTAGTTGCAATGCCTGCGAGGGACGATCGTTCCTACTGTAGCAGTTGCAATACCTGTGCCGGTCTTTCGTTTGCCTGTGCCAGCATCGTCATGCTGGCCTGCGAAAGGATTTGCAGTGTCGTGTAGCTGGTCATTTCCTCGGCCATGTCCACGTCCATGATGCGCGAATAGGCGGCAGTCATGTTTTCGGTGGTGATGTCGAGATTGGATATGGTATGCTCCAAACGGTTTTGGTAGGCACCCATGTGACTCCGGGCACCGGAGACAAAGTTGATGGCCTTGACCATTTTGGAGAGGGCATCCTTGGCACCTTCGTCAGTGGATACGTCTATATTGGCCAGGCCCATGTTTTCCAGGGACATCCTGTGGATGCGGATGGGGAGCTGCTGCCCTTCGTTGGCGCCTATCTGCATGTCCAAGGCCCCGAAGCCGACGAGGTTTAGGTTTATTGGGGTGGCGGCGGCAGCATATATACGGGGAACCGGCGGATCGCCCGGATCGGGCAGGGTAATGGCGGGTGGCTCGGTAATCCGCAATTCGAGCTTAATCTCAAAGCCACGCGGCCCCGTGATGGTAATGACATTGCCATCGGCGGCGGTGATTTCGGCGGAAATCTGCTGGTCTGGATTGCCGTCGTTGTCCAGTGTCCACAAACCGCCGAGATCCCCGGGAACAGCGGGGGCTTCCAAAGTGATATTTCCATTGTGGTCATAGTAGACCGTCAGCGCGTCAATCTGATACCCTCCCGCCGGCACATAATCATTATAGCTGGTCACTTTCACCTCGATATTGTCCGAATAACCGCGCAAATCAAAGGAACCATCGAGGATTTTCTGACCATTAAATTCTGTTGTCTTGGATATGCGGGTGATTTCCGCTTTCAGGGCGGCGATTTCCTCTTGAATCATGGCCTTGTCTTCGGGGGTAATCGTCTCGTTGCAGGCCTTGATGGTCAACTCATTTATGCGTTGCAAAATGGCATGGATTTCCGTCATTGCGCCGTCGGCGATTTCGATGACCGATACGGCATCGCTGGCATTTTGGGTGGCAACGGCGATACCTTCGAGCTGGGCGTTCATTCGCCTGGCCATCGCCAAACCGGAGGGATTATTCTTGCCGCTGGTGATTTTTAAACCCGAGGAAAGACGCTGGAGCGACTGCGCCAGTTTTTGATCGTTACGGAAAAGGGCGTTGTTGGCCCGTACGGCCGAAGCGTTGTAGGCTATTTTCATGGACGCGTTCCTTTCTGAAGCAGTGAGCAGTGGTCAGCCCGCTTTCTGCACAAAACCGATGAAGGCTTTGGCAAGCAGGTAAAGCTCTTTGCTTGAAACTGTTTTCGCGTCCATGCGTGCGTGGATTTCTTCCGTGCTTATGTTACGTTCCGGGCGACCCGGATGGTTTGTTTCCTGAGCCTTGCCGGGGATAAAGTGAACGGCTTCGATGTTGCTCCCCGCCGCCAGTACTGCCCCCATGGCTGTGTAAAGAATATCGGCATTACTTTCTAAAATCTTTAGTCCTTCGGGCCTTTCGGCGAAAATGTGCCCCTGAACCGTGTAATGGTCCGGGTTGTGGACTTTTGCCCCATCCACATAAAACTCCGCACTTAGCTCGCCAAACAAAGGCGCGTCCATGCGGCAGCTCACCCGCCCCCCGGTGTCCGGCCCATGGCGGAGCAGGAGGTTTATGGCGGTGATTTCGCCGTCTATTTCCACGGGGATGTCGAAGCGTTCCTCACGGTAGGTCCCATTGGCCGTATATTCGTGGCGGGGCGTGTGCATTGCCGCCCGGAGGTTTAGCTGGCGGCAAAGGCCGGCCAATTCCCGGATGTCCAGGGCCGTGGCGTCTTCCCTGTCGGCGGCGCGGGTGAAGATGTCGGCCATCGTTTTATTCAAATGTTCATAGGCGGTGTGGGCGGTTTCCCCGTCGTCCAAGTTTTCTATCATTCGTTCCCGGGCTGCGGATAAAAGGGTCTCCAGCTCGGCTTCGCCGGTCTGTTTCGCATACCCGGCGGCCTTGCGATGCAGGGCGGCCGGCTGTCGCATGAGCTGTGCGGCGGCCACGAGGTTATGCAGGGTGACGGGCTGCTTGTGGTCCAGCAGCGTCCGGACCACTTCATCGGGGATGCTGTTCAATGTCCGGGCCTGGCTCTCCAGCCATTCGACATGATTATCGTCCGCTGTGCTTGTGTCCAATATTTCCAGCACTTCCGCAGGGTCAAACGGGCCGTTTTGTTCCGTTTCTTGCCCCGCTTGCATTATTCTTTTTAGCAATGTGGATAGATCTTCGTCCGTCCGCAGCGCATCCAGGCCACCAAAACCATCGTCCACGCTGTAGTCCATGCCTTGACGACGGCGGCTGTCCATCATCGCCATCAAGCCGCCCAATGAAAACTCCATCTCCGCTTTTAAAAGTGAGCCGATGGCCGCGCTTTCGCTTTTTTCTATCCGGCGGATCAGGCGGTAGATGCCGATGTAGGCACTGCGCTCGTCGGTGCTGATTTTGCCTTTGCGGTCCAGTTTGGCTAAGAAATGGCTATAATCGTCCAAACCGTCGGCCAGGCTTTCGCCCCTGCCATGCAGCAGGGCTTGGAGCGTATCCAAATCCAGGGCGAGGGGGTCGTGGCCATCGCGGATTAACTTTAAGACGGTGCCGGGCTGCAACCCCGTTAATACATCTTGCAGCTGGGCATCTTTTTCTTTGACTGCTTCGATGTTTTCTGCGTTTATGTCCATGCCATTGTAGCCGAGGATGCGGACGGCGCGGCGGTTTAGCTCAGTCTGGGCGAGGCCCGTGTCATCGAGAATGGCATCGACATTACGGAAGGCCCTTTGGATTGAATCGCCCATGTCGCGGCGCGGGGCCGTCATTATCTGCTCGTAGGATTCCTCCGCCCGTTCGTATGCCGCCCGCAGGGTGCGGCCGGTAGCGTGGATTTCGTTTAGTGTGTGGGGCACGCCATCTGCAGGCAACAGCTGTGGCGGCACATGGCGACCCATGCGGCCAATCAGGGCGGCGGGCATGGCGCGGATGTCAGCCACTTTTTCCGTCGTTTCCTGGTAGAGGGCATAGCGAGCCTCGGTGATGGCGTCGGTTTTGCCGGCGGCTGCACCGGTGCTTTCGTCGTCGGGCGCATTTTCGCCAAGGGGGCCAACGAGGCTGAGTTTGACGGCCGCCTCGGCTGCCTCCAACTGGGCAACCAGTTCCTCGACGGGTATCATTTCCATGTTGCTGCCACTGCGCAAAAGACGCACATGGGCGGCCACGTTTAATGCGAGACGGGCTTCGGCGAGGGCGAGTGCCCGCTCCATGAAAGGGCGTGACTCCAGTAAATTTGCCGCAAGGGGGTTTTTCGCGTCGGCAAGCGCGGCTGTGGTGGTGGTGGCCACGGTCTGTTCATCCAGCGGCAGTGCAAGCCCCCGTATCGTTTTCAGGGCATTAAAATGGGGCAGGGTCAAGGTGATGCCTTTCCCGATCAGCCAACGCCCGATATTCCGGTTTTCATCGTTTATCTCGAATCCGGCCTCGCCAATGACCTTCTCTATCTGCGTGTCGAGCTTTTCCCAGTCAAAGTTGTCGGCCTTTTGCGCCAGATATGCCGGCTTTTCGTCGTCGCCAATGCCCACATCCTGGGCAAAGTATCCGCGCCCTTGGCGCTGTGCATCCCCTGCCCCGGAATGGCTGGCCAGATACAGGTTTTCCATGGAGGGTGCCAGGTCGTTTTCAACCATGTATTTGATCGCACCCTCGCCCAGCTGCGTGATGTTCCTGGCCATTTCCCAGGTTTCGGCGGCGGCGTTTATGTTATCATCAGTCGGGGGCAAACCCTTGTCGCCAAACTGCCGCGCCATCTGTTGCGCCAGCACCGTGTTACCGGTAATCTCGGCGAGTTTGCCTTCGGCAAGGCCGTCGGTGTAGCCCCGGACTTCGACCCCGCCTTGCACTAGGGCGGCCTTGATATGGTCGAGGATGGTCACGCTCGTTTCGATTTCGGTGTTGCCGGGATGGCTGCCGTCTCGTTGCAGGCGGGCAAAATCTTCTTTGGACATCGTATTCGACATCAGGGCCATGTAGTTACGCTGCGCCGTAAGATCGCGGGAAGTCGCCTCTTGCATGACATCCTCGGTGGTTTTTGCCTTTGTGCCGGGGACACTACTGGCGTATACATTGTCGTTTATGACCTGGCCGGAAACATCGATGCGCACATTCAAGTTGCCGGCGGACGAAGCCGCAGCAAAAGAGCCGGCAGCCCTGTAGGCACCGGTCGCTTTATCTATTTTTGCATGGGGGTTTTTGGCATTTGCCATGCCGAGGGAGGCCGCGCCGTTTTCCGGCGCGTTGTCTGCGCTTATTCTCATATTTTGTATTTCGGAGAAAGAGCGCTTTTACTTAAGGGGGATGACTGCTGTCGCTTGACTGTCAACATGGTTTCTGCATCCCGCCCCGCACCTTCATCGTGAGGCCGGCCAGGTTGATGAAGCCCTCCGCGTCCTTGTGGTCAAACATCTCGCCGGTGGTGAAGCTGGAAAGGTCTTGGTTATACAGGGAATAGGGCGACGTGATACCGGCGGGGCTGATGTTGCCTTTGTATAGTTTGAGGCGCACCCTGCCGCAGACCACGTCTTGCGTCACATCGACGAAGGCCGAAAGGGCCTCCCGCAGCGGCGTATACCACTCGCCGGCGTAGATTACCTCGGCCAGCCGCGTGGCCACTACACTCTTAAAAGACAGGGTCTGGCGGTCCAGGCACAAGCCCTCCAACGCCCGGTGCGCCGCATAAATAATGGAGCCGCCCGGCGTTTCATAAATGCCGCGTGATTTCAGGCCGATGATGCGGTTTTCCACCATGTCCGCTATGCCTATGCCATGTCTGCCGCCTATCTCATTCAGTTTTTCTATCAATGCGGCGGGGCCATATTCCACTCCCATAAGCTGCGTCGGCACACCCTTGTCAAATTCCAACTCGACATATTCCGCCTGGTCCGGCGCGGCCTCCGGGGCAACGGACAGTTGCAACAGATGGCTGTAGTTTGGCTCGCAAGCGGGGTCTTCCAGCTCCAGCCCTTCATGGCTCAGGTGCCAAAGGTTTTCGTCGCGGCTGTAGCTTTGATCCTTTTTCATCGGTATCTCTATGCCGCGCTCCCGCAGATATTCCATCGCGTCCTCGCGCGATTTTATGCTCCATATGCGCCAGGGGGCGATGATCTTCATTTGCGGGGCAAAGGCCTTAATCGATAACTCGAAGCGCAGTTGGTCATTGCCTTTGCCGGTCGCACCGTGGCAGATGGATTGTGCGTCTGCGTCCAGGGCGACATCGACCAGCTTTTTGGCAATCAGCGGCCGGGCGGCGGCGGTGCCCAGGAGATAGGCATCCTCGTAGATGGCCCCGGCCTTTACCATCGGCATGACAAAGTCGCGCGCAAACTCGTCGCGCACGTCTATGATATATGCCTTGTCCGCACCGGTCTTATAGGCCTTTTTTTCCAGGGCCGCGTAGTCGTCCACCTGCCCGACATCCACGCAACAGGCGATAACCTGGCAGCCGGGATAGTTTTCCTTTAACCAGGGGATGATGGCGGTGGTGTCCAGGCCGCCGGAATAGGCCAGGACGATTTTTTCGTTGGTGTTGGTAGTTTGCATATTATTTCCTTTCTGTGCTTACTCGTCATCCCGCAAATCCCGTAAAACGCTTCGCGTTTTATGCGGGATCCCCTGCCAAAAGCCGTCATCCCGCAAATCTCTTATGCGGGATCCCCTGAATGTAGCGAATCGTTACTTTCAGGGGGCCCCGCACTATCCTCCCCTGCGGGGAGGCACATTGCGGGGTGACGGCATTATGCATTTTCGTTCATAAACATCTGAAATACCAGTATAAACCAAATCTGGGTCACAAAGCGGTCATTGTTCACAAAATCATCCCAGAGATGGCGGACGGTGGTCACGTCCAGCATGGCTTGCCTTTTTAGCAGGGCCGGATCCAGTAAATCCTCCGCCCAGGCGCGCAGCCCCGGCTCCTTTAACCATTTTTCTATCGGTATGCCAAAGCCCTGCTTGGGCCGCTCCATCATTTCGCGGGGCACATGACGGTAGAGCACGTCGCGCAGGACCAGCTTACCTTCCGTTTTATTGCGTTTATACTCTATCGGCAGACTGAACGCGAACTCGACCACGTCTTTGTCCAGCAGGGGCGAGCGTGTCTCCAGTGAGACCGCCATCGCCGCCCTATCCACCTTCACCAGGATGTCGTCCGGATGATAGAGCAGCATGTCCATCAACATCAGCTGCTGGTTGGGCTCGGGATAGAGACTAAAGTCTATCTGGGAATGTTTGCTCTCCAGATGGGCATTGCTTAAGCAAATCTGGCGGATGAAGGGGTTATAATCCAGGGCGTTTATGTATAACTGCCCCGCAGAATTTATCGGCAACAGGCCGGCGCGGATACGGTTATTGTGGCTTAGGGGTATGGGCCCATCCAGCAAGAGCTTACCCATCGGGCCGCGAATCCAGTAGGGTATCAGCTTAAGCTTCCTATATGCCCGCTCCACCGAGCGATAGGTGTTGTAGCCGCAAAACAGCTCATCGCCGGCATCACCGCCCAGGGCGACCGTCACCTTTTCGCGGGCGATACGGCTGACCAGGTAGGTGGGTATCTGCGAGGAATCGGCAAAGGGCTCGCCGTACATCGCGGGCAGCAGGGGGATTATCGCCTTGGCATCGGCCTCGCTGATATAATGCTCCGTGTGGCTTAGGCCCAGATGGGCGGCGATTTTTTTGGCGTATATGGCCTCGTCTGTCATCGGCGGCGGCATACCGATGGTGAAGCTTTTTACCTTATCCGCCGAGACGGACTGCGCCAGGGCACAAATAGTCGTGGAGTCTATGCCCGCCGACATGAAGACACCCACCGGCACGTCGGCCATGAGCTGCTCGTCTATCGACGCTTTCAACAGCCGCTCCAGTTCATCGGCGGCTTCTTGGCGGCTGCCTTTGAATAAGTTACTCTGGCCTTTTTGCACCACCTCGCGGATAGACCAATAGGGGTAGATCTCATGCTCCTCAAACGGGGCCCGCATCTTAAGGATCATCCCGGCATCCAGCTTGTGGATGCCTTGATAGATGGAATAGGGGGCCGGGATGTAGCCGTGGATGAAGTACAGGCTCAGGACATCGGCGTTGATGGGGTTGTCAAAACCCTCCAGGGCCTTGATGGCGCCCAGCTCTGAGGCAAAGACAAAGGTCTTTCCCACGCGGCCGTAGTAGAGCGGCTTTTCCCCAATGCGGTCACGCACCAGATACAGGGTCCGCTCCTGCAAATCATAGAGGGCAAAGGCAAACATCCCTTTGCAGAGCGCCAGCGCACCCTCCAGGCCGTAGGCCTCTATCGCCTCCAGCAGGACTTCCGTGTCCGACGTACCGCGAAAGGATGATACTTTTTTTTCCGCCAGCAGGTGGGCGGCGATTTTTTTGTAGTTATATATTTCACCGTTGAAGGTGATTACATAACGACCGCTGTTTGAACACATCGGCTGGTCGGCAGTGTCGCTCAGGTCCACAACCCTGAGCCGCCGATGGCCAAAGGCCACGTCTTGCTTTTCGTCCACCCACAGGCCGTCCCCGTCCGGGCCCCGGTGCTTAAGGGCCAGGCACATGCGCTTGATATTCGCCCGAACATCAAATGTATAATTACATAAACCTACTAATCCGCACATACGCTTCACTCCTTAAAAAAACGTTCACCGATACGCTGGCGCGAAGCCGGCCCTCGATAAACGCCTGTGTTTATCTAGAAAAAATATTATCATGGATGGGGGTGGATGTCAAATGTTATTATTTAGTTTCACATTGTAAGAGTCACGGCTTCATAGTATACTGAAACCACAAACAAGGAGGTGACACATGAAATTCTCACAAATGAAGTATGTAAGGCCGGATTTGGATGAAACAAAGGAAAAGCTTGGGGCGCTGATCACGGCCTTTGAGCAGGCGGGCTCGGCCAAGGAGGCAATAGCCGCCTACATGGCGGTCGATACCTTCATGGCATCCGTCGAGACGATGGGAACGTTGGCTTTTGTCCGCAATTCGCTCAATACCACCGATGAATTCTACGATGCCGAAAAAGCCTATTTTGACGAGGTACAACCCCTGTTGATGGAAGTGATGCAGCGTTTGAAGCTGGCCCTGGTGGGCAGCCCCTACCGTGCGGCGATGGAGGATGAGTTCGGCACTTTGATGTTTAAGAACATCGAAATAGAGCTAAAGACCTTCGACCCCGTCATCGTGAGTGACATGCAAAACGAAAACAAGCTCTCGACCGAATACGACAAGCTGATTGCTTCGGCGCAGATAGAGTTCGATGGAAAAACCCTGACCCTGGCGCAAATCCGCCCCTACTACGAGGATAAGGACCGCAATGTGCGCAAAGCCGCCATCGAAGCCACGGCCGCCTGGTTTGCCGAGCGGACGGACCGGCTGGACGGCATCTTCGACGAGCTGGTGAACATCCGCACGCAGATAGCGGCAAAGCTGGGCCATGATAGCTTCACGCCGCTGGGCTATCTGCGCATGACGCGCAACTGCTACGACCAGGCAATGGTTGAGCGTTTTCGCAAGGGTGTGCGCCGCTACATCGTGCCCATCGCCGCACGGATAAAAGCCGAGCAGGCGCAGCGTATCGGCGTTTCCGCCCTGAAAGTCTACGATGATTTCTTCGAATATCCCGAGGGCAATGCCAAACCTTCCGGCACGCCGGACGACATCTTCGCCCACGGCCGCAAGATGTACCATGAACTGTCGCCGCAGACGGCGGAGTTCATCGACTTCATGCTGGAGAATGAACTGTTTGATGTCCTGACCCGTCCCGGTAAAAGCAGCGGCGGCTATTGTACAGAGTTTGCCGATTACAAGGCCCCCTTCATCTTTGCGAATTTCAACGGCACCTCCGGCGATATTGATGTCCTGACCCACGAGGCCGGCCATGCTTTCAACGCCTACATGATCCGCGACCGCGTGCCCGAACCCCTGCGCGACTATACGTCCGAGACCGCCGAGGTCCACTCAATGGGCATGGAATTTTTTACCTGGCCGTGGATGGAGGGCTTTTTCGCGGATGCGGATAAGTATCGCTTCTCCCATTTGGCCGGGGGTTTGACTTTCATCCCCTACGGCACGATGGTCGATGAATTCCAGCACCGCGTTTATGAAAAGCCCGGCATGAGTCCAACGGAGCGTTGCGAGCTCTGGCGTGAGCTGGAGGGGATATACCGCCCTTGGCTGGATCTGAGTGAGACGCCCTTTTTCGAGGAAGGCCGCCGTTGGCAATATCAGATGCACATATACGAGCGCCCCTTCTACTACATAGATTATTGCCTGGCCCAGACCGTCGCCCTGGCCTTTTGGGCCGAAAGTCAAAAAGACCACGCACGCGCCTGGGACAAATACATGAAGTACATCGATTTTTCCGGGCGCAAGTCCTTCACGGAATCGCTGGATGCCTGCGGGCTGGAGAGCCCCTTCACGCCGGACATGATGAACACGGTGGCGACAGCGGCGGCTAAGTGGCTGGATGGGTTTAATGCGTGATTAAGTGATGGGGGACATGGGCGGGGGAACTATATCCTGCCTGGCGGCAGGTGCATTATTCGGGAGTGCCGGGGGGTGCTGTTTACAGGCGGCGATAAGAGCCTGGGCCGCCTGCTCGGCATTCCACGTTTCCGTGATGGTTTTGTAGGCGGCACGGCCGCAGTTTTCGCGTAAATCCGGCTCATCGCAGAGCTTAAATACTATTTCCCGCATTTTCTGATAGCGTCTGCCGGGATAGGAAAAGCCGTTTTCACCGTCTTTTATCAAATATCCGGTCGCCCCGGCCTGGCGGCTGGCGACGACGGCGCAGCCCGCGTTCATGGCTTCATTCAACACCGCCCCCCAGCCTTCGATGTTATTACTGCTCAGGACAAAGACATGGGCGGCGGCCATGATTTCCCGTACCCGCTCCGGCGGGCAAAAGCCGTGGAAATGGACGGCTTCGGACACGCCGTATGCGGCAGCCATGTCTTTCAGCTCCTCTTCCATCTCACCCGCGCCGACCATGTCGATGACGCCGTGGCGGCCCGAACGTTTCAGGTCGCGGGCCAGTTGCATCATGTATTCCGGTCTTTTCAAAGGGATAAAGCGTCCTGCCCAACAGACGCGGATGGCCGGAGCGGCTTTTTTTTGCTCCCACAACTCCTCGCCGTGGTGGATGGTGGCGGGGAAGTAGCCCCAGCGGAATTTCTTTTGGGGGAAGGCCCCGAGCAGACGAAAATCCGCCGCCGTATGCGCCCCAATACAAAGCAGGTAGTAGGGTCGGCGGCGGTGGCGGGTTCGTTCTTTGTAGTTGCGGACGAGGCCACGGGGTGAGAAAATTTTCCGGCGGCCGGATTTGTATATACGTTCGCTGACAAGGAAGGTCGGCTTGTCGGCAATGATGCGCTCTTGGACGGCGGCGAGGACGGCGGCATCTTCGGTCCAGCCAGCCAGGAGAACGTCGGATTGGAGAATCAAATCGAGAGCGGGGCTTTCTTCGTCACTTTCAGGGGGCCCCGCGAGAAACTCAGGATGTTCTTCCCCTGAGTTTCCAGGACATTGCGGGGTGACAGAAAACGCTACGCGTTTTTTGAAGAACGCTTTGCGTTCTTCCGGGTTGCTCGGGAGAGTGGATGATGTGCCATACAAATGGATGACGTAGCTGCGTGTTTCGCCCGTATTGTCCCAGCCCATCGCCAGGCGTTCCGCTGCCATCGGCTCGGTCTGGATGAAGATAAAGTCGTCGCCCAAGATACGGTGGCAGGCATCGCAGAAGGGCAGCTGGTGGTGGTTTATGTAGTTGGAGATGAAGGTGAGGGTCATGCCATGATTCCCTTATATATCCCCAGTAGGCGCAGGTAATTTAGGATGCGGTTGTGGGTTTTTGATGCCCGTTTTATGGCGGCGGCAGAAATTTCCGGTCCCGTCTCACGATCCCAGGCTATCTTAATTGCCGCGGCCAGATCGCCGATATTGCCCGGCTCATAGAGCAGACCGTCTTTTCCGTCGCTAATAAAACACGGGATTCCCCCGACTGCTGCCGCCACCACCGGCACGCCCAGCAGCATCGCTTCACAGAGGGCATTGGGCGAATTTTCCACCGTGGAGGGGCAGACAAAGACGGCACTTTTCAAGAATTGCTCCTTCATCGCCTGTTCATCCAGCTTACCCAGCATGGTCACCTTATCTTCCAGTTGATGCTCAAAGAGCAGATTTTTTAGGTGCTTGCCATATGCCGGCAGCTTTACCTGGCTTTTGATTTTCTTGATCATGGCGGCATTTTCTATCGGGCCGATGATGTTATTGCCCGCCACATACAGCTGGGCCTCCGGATAGTCGCGCAAAATTTGGGGCATTGCTTCCAGCATATAATGAAAACCTTTGACGGGATAATCACCTTGGCTTAAAAATATGCTGTATGGCTCGCTCTTTGCCCGGCTCCAGCGGCCTTGATAAAAGCTTTCGCGCAGGCTTTCATTCAAGTGGTGGTAGCTGATGGAAGGGTTTAGCTGGGCCGTGGTTTCTTTGTCAAACTTGGTGCGTCCCGTGACATGGCCTATCAGCGCAAACAATGCCCTTTCATGCTCCGCCCGCCGGGCAAATTTCTCCTGCTGTTTGACCATCCCGTCCTGTTTCACCACGTCGCGGAAGGTCTCATCGGCAATCACGTTCGCCGGTATGCCCGTGGTATAGGCCTCGGCGATTTTTCCGCACAGCCCTTGAATGGACAGGAGGGTGCGCGACGGCTGGGCAAAAACCTTGGCCATTGCCAGGGCATGGGGAAACTCACTGCCAAATATGTGGACGATGTCTGGCTTTAGATCATCCACAATGTATTTTAGTTGGTCTTCCAGGTTTTCGTCGTATTTATCAGGGGCATCAAGATTCTCGCGGAAAGCATAGCAGTTTGACTTTCCAATGTTAAATTTTGCGACTTGCATGGCCCTTCCGTCATTCATCCATCTCTTAAGCGCTTCCATTGTTTCACGGTCACCGTATGGGAAGCACAAAGACACGTCCATGCTGCCGTCGGCCATGAATTGGTCGAAGTAGCCCGTGAGCCACCCTTCGCGGCTGGAGTGGGGAAGGTTTAGTTCGCGGGCGACTTCCGGTAATATAATGTTGCATAGCCATAGTATTTTCATGGGGGTGCTCCAGAGGGGGTAATCCGCAAGCCTACGTATAGTCAACGACCGACCGCTTGCGCTACTGTGGAAACGCAACGGTACCAGGGTTGCAAAATACGCAACCTTCGGCCGCTTGCCCGGCAAAGCCGGGCTTGGAACGCGGCCAAGTGCCGGCGTTTCCAACGTTCGGTCTTATGACTATACTGCGGCTTGCTCACTCATGATTTTTGTATAGTTTCTTCTTAAGCCCTTGATATATGCCTGCTGTATGCTTATTTTTTGCTAATGTCGCCCGCAACGGGGCTAGGGTTAGGGTTAGTAGCAGGCGGTAGTAAAAAATTTCGCCCTTAGTCATATAATAAGCGACAATGCGCCGATGTTCAAGCGTTAAGCGTTTGCGATTTTCTTTTGTTTCGGAATAGCCGCCGCCTTCGTAGCGGGCGATGGTAAGTGGCAGGTATGTGAGGCTTGCGCCGTTTTCCAGGATGGCCCAGAGGAAATGCTCGTAGTCGGCCATGACTTTATATTCCGGCGAAAACGGCCGTTCGGCCAGCAGGGAGCGGCGGTAGAAGCAGGCTTGGTGGCAGGGTAGATGCCGGTAGCAGGCGAAGCGGTCTATGCGCGGTTCGGCCGGGCCCTCTATATATATATGGGGATTGGACTTTACTGTCTGTGCCGTTTTTTCTTCATGGATATTGCCGTAGTATATGTCGCCGTCGGCTTTTTCCGCGACGCAATCCTTCACCCGCATAAGGACTTGTTCGTCACGGAATAGGTCGCCGCAGTTTAGAAAATACAGATACTCGCCCCGCGCCTTTTCCACGGCCCGGTTCATAGCGTCGTATATGCCGGTGTCTTTTTCGCGGTATAGGCGGATTCTGGCATCTGTGTTGTGGGCGGCCAGTTCCACTGCCGCAGCGTCCGTGGACAGTCCGTCTTGGATGATGACCTCGTAGTCCATAAAATTTTGCGCCACAATGGAGTCCACGGTCAGCTTCAGTTTCTCACCGGGGTTCAGGCAGACGATGATGATGGAGAAGAAGGGTTGCGGCATGGGGGTCCTCGGTTGCTTTTTCGCGCTGACTGCTTGCGTGTACGGCAAGCAATGTGAGCGTAACCTCTTGCCCACATACAGTATACCACATACATCCAAAATCCCCACGCACTATTTGCCTTGTGTTTTGTTCCAACGTCTTTTGCGAAACATGAAACTATAATCGTTGTAGGCATGAGTAAATATTTGCAAGCAAAAACACAAGAAGAAAAACCCTTGTGTTTTGGGCAGTTATGTCACACAACACAAGGGTTTTTAGGTGGGTAAGGGGACTTGAACCCCCGACCTTCAGAACCACAATCTGACGCGCTAACCAGCTGTGCTATACCCACCGTGTAAAAATGTATAATGCATCCCAAACATACGCCATACAACGCATACTTCGGGCATGAGGCAAGCGCCCCATGCCGTGTCCGAAGGGATTCGAACCCCCGACCCACGGCTTAGAAGGCCGTTGCTCTGTCCTGCTGAGCTACGGACACACAGCTTGAGGAGGTGCTTATTGCATAGTACCCGCCTTAGCCGGCTGGGCGTGTATCACCCGCTCTCAGCGGGTGATGGGAATCGAACCCACATGTCTAGCTTGGAAGGCTAGTGTTCTACCACTGAACTACACCCGCACATTTGTCAATTATAAGATAAAAATTGTGTCAGGTCAATCATAAAATAAAAGCGGTGAAACGCCCCAGGACAAACTCATCAATAGACAAGTTGCACAAAGCCTTGTAGGGACGACCGCCCCCGCAGGGGGCGATGCCCCCGGTCGTCCGCAATATGGGAAATTCATCTATTTTCGGACGGTCGAGGTCGGCCGTCCCTACAACAGCCTCCATGTCTTTGTGTAATATGCAACATCATGCGTTTATCCTCCCTGGGTACGCGAGCATCTTGCCCGCATGGTGCCCGGGATTTTATTTCACGTTCACCCGCACAGTAAGTATCCGGGGTTTGGTCCGGGCCCGCCCGTTCAGGTCTGTCAGGGCGATGGGTTTGCCGCTCATATCCAGGGCATAGGTCCCTTCCGCCCAGACCTCCACGCGCAGGGTATAGCTTTTCCTCGGATCGACCTCCTCCCCCTTGCTGTTCAAAGCAATGGGCTCCACTCCATTCTCAAAGCCCAGCGTCCACGTGTCCTGGCCGCTGCGGATCAGTTCAAAGCCCGTGCCATCCTTAAACCTGAAGGAATCCAG
>Ga0099364_10003405_pt1 | contig 24687 bp, 16 predicted proteins | sample TergutTh196P3_FD_73070 | JGI IMG/M metagenome (GOLD analysis project Ga0099364, IMG submission 73070) | Microcerotermes parvus P3 segment gut microbial communities from Pointe-Noire, Republic of the Congo - Th196 P3 | ecosystem: Host-associated > Arthropoda: Insects > Digestive system > Gut ...
CAGCCAGTAGCTGCGCGGTAAGGGATGAAACGCTCCAAACGCGCTATGAGTTCCTCCTCGGATATAACATCATCCGGTCCATCTTCCCCTTCCTCAGGCTCTTCAATTAAGTCATCGTTTTTATCGGAAGGGAGCAAAGACAGCACTTTTTGCAGAAGCAGATTCGCAGCCATGAAAAAAAATTCCGAGATAACTTCGGCAGAGGCGTTTCCCGTTTTGGAAAGATACACGCCATAAATCCTGACAAGCTGGGCTACCTTTATTTTTGAGGCTTGCATCTGCCGCCTCTCCACAAGGTGGCACAGAAGGTCAAGCGGGCCGGTGAAGCCATCTATGGAAACTTCAATATTGGCTGACATTATAATTAAACCAGTAATCCCATAGCTTCACGTAGTTCAAGCATCGTTTCCCGCGCTATTTTTCCGGCGCGTTTCGCCCCTTCGTTAAGGATATCTGAAAGCAATTCGGGTGAATTTTCATATTTTTTACGCCTTTCAAGTATAGGCGTCATGACACGTTCTATATGATTATTCAGCTTTTTCTTGCAATCAATACAGCCTATTCCTGCTGTGCGGCAGCCTGCCGCGATTTCAAGCTTTTCCTGCTCATTGTTATTGAATACCAACTGAATATCCCAAACGGGACATTTTTCGGGATCACCGGGATCAGTGCGTTTTATTCTCGCAGGGTCAGTGATCATGGTTTTCAATTTTGCCCATATGCTGTCAGCGTCCTCGGAAATCAAAAGCGAATTGTTATATGACTTGCTCATCTTACGTCCATCCGTGCCGGGGACTTTCGGAGTGGGGGTAAGAAGCATTCTTGGTTCAGGCAGCCTGTTTTCCCCAAAGAAATGATTGAATCTGCGCGCTATTTCTCTGCTCAACTCCAGATGGGCGCCCTGGTCCTCGCCCACAGGTACAATAGTTGCTTTATAAAGAAGGATGTCCGCTGCCTGAAGAACAGGATAACCGAGAAAAGCGTAATTTTGAATATCACGATTTTCAATATTGCGCAGTTGCTCTTTGTACGTCGGGTTGCGGAAAAGCCACCCAAGCGGGGTAACCATGGCGAGCGCGAGCGCAAGTTCCGTGTGTTCACGTACATGAGACTGAACAAATACGCATGATTTTCCCGGATCAACCCCGGAAGCCAGCCAGTCCAGCAATACTTCCGCGCAGTTTTGCCTGACCTTTCTTGAATCTTCATAGTCGGACATCATTGCGTGCCAGTCAACTATGCTGTAGTAACAATCATAACTATCCTGAAGTTTTACCCAGTTTGCAAGCGCTCCCGCCAGGTGTCCAAGATGAAGCTTGCCGGTAGGTCTCATTCCGCTGAAAACTCTTTCCATAAGTTTGCGCCTCCGAAAATAAATGAAAAAATTATCAGGCTATTTTACAGTATTTTCACGTGAGTTCGATTGAAGAAAAATGAAAAAATAGAATCAGCCGACTAAACTTGTCAAATCGGATTGAGACACACTGTCAGAGACACAAAAAAGGCCGATCTGAAAAAGACCGGCCTCAAAAATTTTGCCTCAAAATGAACAAAAACGTTGGATAAAATTGCGCTATTTATATTCTTTTAACATAACATGCAACATTTCATCCAGAATTTTATCAGCGTCTTCAAGTGCCACCTGACACGTGCCAACTTTCTTGTGCCCTCCTCCGCCGAACTTTGCCATGAGCTTGCCGACATCAATCTTTGCAGTTTTGTTTATTATGCTGTAACCAACTGAAAAAACAATATTTTCCTTATTTTTGCCATCCAAAATCCTTATTGAGATATTCGTTTCAGGATAAAGGGCGTATGGAACATGCCTGTTTCCCACGAACGTTTCTTCTATGTTGCGAAGATCTGTTATCAATACATCTTCAACAACGCGGGAGTTATTAACTATCATATTAAAAAATTCACGCTCGTGCGACTTATACAGGGATACGCGCTCCTGAATATCTTCCAGTTGCATTATCTCATCTATCGGCATATTCTGGAGATACTCTATCAGGTCATCCATAAGCTGATAATTCGCGATCCTGAAATTTCTATATCTTCCAAATCCGGTGCGCGGGTCCATTATAAACGAAAGCATTACCCAACCATGAGGAGAAACTATGTCATCAACGACAAAATCCGCGCTGTCACATTTATCGGCATAGAAAACCATTTCCGAAAAACGTCTGAGAGAGCCGTTGTCCCCTCCATAATAATTATAAATTACACGAGCGCAGCTCTTTTCAGGAGAAAATGACCCTTTAAAATCCTTTTCATTTGGCGAAGTCCTGTCCTCCTCGCTTGCATGGTGATCAAACCACATCCCGCAACCCTCTACATATGGGACATTAACGAGGATATCATTTTTTGTTACCTCAACTAAACCTTCCTGAATATCTTTCGGATGAACAAATTTTCTATCCTCAGTAATACCCAGATCCTTCAAAAGCACAGCGCACATCAGTCCATCAAAGTCCGAACGAGTCAAAAGCCTCATGATTACCCCTCCGTTTTATTTGCTGCAAACAATAAATTCAATAAATAAACATTATTATACGCTAATGAAGCAATTTGTAAAATATTTTTTGTTATTTTCCCGTTTTTTCTGAACGCAATCCTAAATATTCAGCCAGAAATTTTTCCATTTCCCTGTAGAAATCAAAACGGTTTTCTTCATTGCGGAACCCGTGCCCTTCGTTATCTTTCACTATATATATCACTTCTTTGCCTTGATTTCTGACGGCTTCCACAATCTGATCAGATTCGGCTTTCTTTACGCGGGGGTCATTAGCGCCCTGAGCCACTAACAAAGGAGCGTTTATCATGTCGGCATGAAACAGCGGAGAGACTTGCGTCAGAAGGTCCTTATCCTTTACCGGATCCCCTATCATTTCGTACTGCATATCGCGCATGGGTTCCCAATATGGGGGGATTGACTCAAGCAGGGTAAAAATATTGGAAGGGCCTACAAAACTTATCCAGCACGCGTATATTTCCGGAGTAAAAGCCATTCCCGCAAGAGCGGCATATCCGCCGTAAGAACTTCCATAGACAGCTATACGTTCAGGATCCGCTATCCCTTCTTCTATCAGCCATTTAACCCCGTCAGTTATATCATCCTGCATTCTCCTTCCCCATTGTTTAAATCCTGCCTGCCAAAATTGCTTGCCATATCCCGTGGATCCTCTGAAATTAACGTGCAATACGGCAGCTCCGCGATTGGCTAAAAACTGCGCTTCAGGATCAAATCCCCAGGTATCTCTCGCGCTGGGGCCTCCGTGAGGATTAACGACCGCCGGAAGTTTCACAGGCTCAATGCCAACAGGAAGAGTCAGGTAGCCATTAATCGTAACTCCATCACGGGACTTAAAATTTATCGGCTTCATGGGTGCCATGTTTTCCTTTATGAACCAGGGCGATAAATCGGCCAGCAGCTCAAAATGCTCTCTTTTACGGTCATAAAAGTGGTATCTGCCTCTTGAAAGGTCATCATATTCAACTATTATATAACGGCTTTCGTCATCATCCGCGTCTGAAACGGCAACTTCCGCATGGGGCAGCCTTTTTTCAAGATCGTCCTGTAAATTCTTTCTGTCAGCGTCAAAAAAGTGATATCTTGATTTGTCTGTCGTAAAGACCACTCCTGTTATGATTTTTCTCTTTTTTGACGAGATAACGCGCGAAACATCAACCTCCGGGTGCTCAAAAACCAAATCAAGCAGTTGGCGTTCCTCAGGGTCATAAGTATAAATCGCGTTTTTATCACGATCAAGATTGGAGGCCACATATAAAAGTTTGTTATCATAGGAGAACATAAGAGGAGCGAAGGTATCCCTGAAGCTTATCGTCAGCAGCCTTTCAAAATCTTCGCTTTCTTCAGAACGGTATAAAACGCTTTCGTTCACTCCGTCGGTTTCCACAGCGACGCGCAGTTTTCCGGCATGGTCAGTCATCCAGCCGACTATATTCCCCGGATTTTCAGCTATCACGCTTAATTCCCCGGTAGCGACAACACAGCGATAAACGTCAAAAACACGTTCATCGCGCCTGTTCATCTGTATTAATATATGGTCGTCGTCCTCTTCCAGGTCGTCAATCACCGCAGCCCTGACATTCGGAAAAGGAGTAAGGTTGCGCGGCTCGCCTCCGGAGACCGGAACTGCCCATACATGAAAATTCTCGTCCCCGCCGGTATCCTTCATAAATATTATGCGGTCATTGCCTTTCCAGAAAAAACCCGCGACGTCGCGGTCAGTTTCTGTTGTCAACTGCTGTTCTTCCCCTGTTTCAATATCGCGGACAAATACGTTCATCCGCCTTTCAACCGGCTTTTTGTAGGCAAGCTTCTTTCCGTCAGGGGAAATGGAAAATCCTGTTATCTCAGAGTTGCGAAAAAAATCGTCTATCGGGATCAACGGAGGCAGAGCCGCAAAAGCTACCCGGGAAAATCCCAAAAGTGAAATCAGCGTTGCGAAAAATATCAATAAAAGGCATGCTTTGTTCATGTAAATCGTTTTCTCCTTTTTTAAAATTATTGAAATGCGCGTAACAGCGCAAATTAAGTAAGGTAATTTTTTACATTATATAATAAATACTTGTACATAACATATACTGAAAGCTATTGTATTCTTTTTGCTGCTTTTGGCACCCCGATTGAATAAAGTAACTGCGCCTCCCCTCGTCGAGAGAGCACTGAAAAAGTCAGAAAACGAACGAACAAACAAACCCGCTATATTTCTACTCAATACAAAGAGCGCCGTCTGGTAGAATGTTTTTTCAACAAACTTAAGCAGTTTCGTCGAGTTGCCACTCGCTACGACAAACTTTCGCGCAATTTCTTAAGTTTTGTTTTGCTTGCTTTTTCTATGATTTGGTTGAAATAACACAATGCTTTCGAGTTTACAAACACGCCCTAACCTCTAACCACTAATCCTTTTTTGCTTACGTAGATTCCGATAAAAATTTTTTTGACCAGTATTGACATTAGCCTATATATCTGTTATTCTTTTTTTGCTGATGTGTTGGCACTCATTATCAGAGAGTGCTAATACAAAGATAAGAGGTGAAAAGATGCTGACTGAACGGCAATTAGGTATAGTTCTTGCGGTGGTTTACGAGTATATAAAGAGCGGAGAACCTGCCGGCAGCCGCACGATAACCAAAAAATATATAAGAGGGCTAAGCCCTGCAACAATTCGCAATGAGATGTCCGACCTTGAAGATCTGGAGTTTTTCTATCAGACTCATACTTCTTCGGGCAGGCTTCCCACGGCTAAAGCTTACAGGGTGTACGTTGACTCGATAATGCAGCGCAGCCGTACTCCTTTCATGGACGCCTCAGAGCTGGAAAAAGAACTTTCCCAACCCTCGGGCTCAAGAAGCGGCGGAAGTATAGAGGATGTTCTGGAACGCGTGACCAACATGATAGTCCGCCTTACCAACTGCGTGGGGATAGCGGCCGTTTCCGCTCTTGACGATATCGAAATTCAGAGAATGGATTTTGTTCATATGGGAGGTTCCACCGTCCTTCTGATAGTGGTATTGAAAGGCGGGCTTGTATATCACAGCCATTTTTCACTCCCCTACAATATGAGCCCCAATTTACTTGAAGAATTTGCAAGGCGCATCAACACGATAGCTTCCGGAAGAAAATGGAAAGACGTAAGGCAGGTCCTTTATAGTTACGCGCTTTCGGGGTTGGAGGAAATGGAAGATATTTGCGAAACCGCGATGAAGGAGATGGAGAACCTTCTTATTTCAAAAAACTACCGCTTTTTCAGCAGCGGGGCCCAGCAGATACTCAAGCTTCCTGATTTTCAGGAGATAGGGAAAATACAGGCGATCCTCTCTCTGCTGGAAGAGGAAAAATACCTCGCCGATATGGTCGAGCAATGCAGGGTGGAAAACAGCCTTAAAGTAAGCATAGGCGATGAAAATTCTGAGCAGATAAAGAACAATTCGATAATATTCCTGCCTGCAAAAGCTTGCGGACAGCAGGCGGTGGTGGGGATAATCGGCCCGATCAGGATGGATTACGAAAGGTCTATTTCCGTTCTTGAGGGAATAGTGGCAGCTATGGAGGAGAAAGAAAATGAGTAGCCATGAAGATAAAGAAAATGTTCATACGGATGAAAATGAAACTGAAACACAGGCGACGGAACTTCTAAAAAAAGTTTCAGAGCTTCAGAACGAGCTTGCGCTTGCGCGCGCCGATTTTTACAACTATCGCCAGCGCATTGAAAAGGAAAGAGCAAGGCTGCGCGCTTCTATATCCGAGGATATAGCGCTCGACTTTATTCCCGTTCTTGATAACCTGGACAGGGCGCTGAACGTCTCCGGGGACTCTACGGCTCAAGATGTGCTGAAAGGCGTCAAAATGGTACACAGACAATTCTTGAATGTTCTGCAGGAGCTTGGGGTGGAAATGATCGTCATAGAAGAGGCGTCCGGGTTTGATCCTGCCCTGCACGACGCGGTGGGCGCGGAAGATATAACGGACCCGGATTTGGACGGAAAAATAGTACAGGAGTTATTAAAAGGATACCGCGCAAAAGATAGAGTTCTCCGCCCCTCTCAGGTCAGAGTGGGAAAATTTGCAAAAAATTAATTTCAATTAAGAGGTGATAGATATGGCTAAAATAGTAGGAATTGACCTTGGAACCACAAACAGCTGCATATCGGTGCAGGAGGGAGACCAGTTTACCATAATCCCGAATGCTGAAGGTATGCGCACGACTCCTTCCGTGGTGGCTTTCACAAAGGAAGGAGAGCGCCTTGTCGGGCAGCTGGCAAAGCGTCAGGCGATAGTGAATCCCGACCGCACGGTAATGTCAATCAAGCGTGATATGGGAACCGACCGCAAAGTAACGATAGACGGAAAGACCTACACTCCGCAGGAAATTTCGGCAATGGTGCTCCAGAAGCTGAAAAATGACGCTGAGGAATACTTGGGTGAAACCATAAAACAGGCTGTCATAACTGTGCCTGCCTATTTTACGGATGCCCAGCGCCAGGCCACTAAGGATGCCGGGACAATAGCCGGGCTCGACGTTCTCAGGATAATAAACGAGCCCACGGCGGCCGCCCTTGCTTATGGAGAAAATAAGCAGGGAGAGCATAAAATACTGGTTTTCGATTTAGGCGGAGGCACTTTCGACGTTTCGCTGCTCGACGTCGGAGAGGGTGTATTTGAGGTCCTTGCGACAGCCGGAGACAACAGGCTCGGAGGGGACGACTGGGACGAGCGGGTAGCGCGCTGGATGGTGGCTGAATTTAAGAAAAATGAAGGGATAGATCTTTCAAACGACCGCATGGCAATGCAAAGGCTGCGCGAAGCCGCGGAAAAAGCCAAAGTGGAGCTTTCCTCAATGGCTGAGACCACGATCTCGCTGCCGTTCATCACCGCCAATCAGGCCGGCCCCAAACATCTTGAGATGACGCTTTCCCGCGCAAAATTTGAGGAAATGACGGCGGACCTTCTTGACAGGGTCGTTGGCCCTGCCAGGCGGGCGATAGAGGATTCAAAACTTGCAACGGATGAGATCAGTAAAATCCTCCTTGTGGGGGGCTCAACGCGTATGCCGATGGTCCAGAAGAAAATCCGGGAACTTCTTGGCAAGGACCCGACAAAGGGAATAAATCCCGACGAATGTGTAGCCGCAGGCGCCGCAATCCAGGGCGCCATACTCGGAGGGGACCATAAGGACATCGTCCTTGTTGACGTAACTCCTCTTTCCCTTGGTCTTGAAACTTTGGGAGGAGTTTTCACAAAAGTTATCGAACGCAATACGGCTATACCCGTATCAAAAAGCCAGATATTCACCACTGCTGCAAATAATCAGACGCAGGTTGAAATACTAGTTCTTCAGGGAGAGCGCGCCATGGCAGTTGACAACGTTAAACTCGGGCAGTTCACGCTTGACGGGATAGCTCCGGCCCCAAGGGGCATCCCGCAGATAGAGGTCTCTTTCAACATTGACGTCAACGGCATCCTTAACGTCTCAGCGAATGATAAGGGAACGGGCAAAAATCAGAAGATAACTATACAGTCCTCTAATCTTTCCAAGGAAGAAATCGAGAGGATGAAGAAGGACGCCGAAGTCAACGAGGAAGAGGACAAAAAGAAGAAGGAATCCGTTGAAGCTAAAAATGAGGCCGACAGCCTTATTTTCTCCGCCGAAAAAGTAATGAGCGATCTTGGGGATAAGATGACTCCCGAGGAAAAAGGCAAGGTCAACAGCAAGATAGACGTCCTTAAAAAAGCTGTCGAGAGCGGAGATATAAGCTCAATGAACAGCGCCAAGGAGGACCTTAACAAGACATTGCAGGAGTTCTCGACAAGGCTTTATCAGGCAGCCGGAGCGGAAGGAGCCCCAGGCGGCGCGGGGGGCGAACACCAGGAACAAAGCGCCGGCGGCAGCGACGGCGACACGGTTGACGCGGAGTTCAGCGATCAAGGGCAAGTGTAAAATAACTATAAAGGGCGTTCTCTTAACTTGAAGAACGCCCCTTATCTATTTCCGGCTTATTATTTTCATTTCTCGGCGCGTTTTCTCACTGTTTTCCATAGAATTTGATTTCTGCCGCCATCATTTCCCTCTATCGGCATTTCGATCCATCCCCACGGGGTCACGAGCAGAAATCTGAACGTTATCCCGCGTTCGGAAAGCTTTGATATATGCGCCACATACCCGGATATGTCCGCAAAGTTGAAACTGTCGCTGACTATCCAAACTCTGCGGCATTTTTCGCCGTTAAAAATCGAAGCGTAGTCGACCGCGACCCTCAGACAACTGTCGAGTTCCGCCCCCCCGACGTTTATTACCGCGACTTCCTCTTTTCCTGCCGGGCGCTTGATATTCGGGAGGACGTCGGCATACTTTTCGAGCCATTCGATGCGGGAAAACAGCTCTTCCATATCGGGCTCGGGATCGGTTTCAAACAGGGCGGCCACAGGGTCCATTTTTTTATCGCTTTTCTCCGTGTCGCCTTCCACGACAAAAATTTCTTTCATCCAATCCTGTAATTTTTCTATGAGCTCAAGGATATAGTCAGGGTATTCGGAAGCCGAAAGCGCTTCAAAAAACTGTCCTACAGTGAACTCTCCCTCGATTGTCATGTTATTTTTCCGCGCGTCCATTTTTAACTCCAACCTCCCTTTTTCATATTTTTACAGCTAACAACACGGTTCCCAGTATCGTCATCCAGAGCGAATGGCGCTCGCTTTTCCATAAAACGCGCGCGTCATAACCCACGCTCCTGATTTTTACAGGAAATGTCTTTGGATAGAACATTCCCGTTTTTCTGCAATAATCTGCGTACTCGATCCCAAATTTTTTTCTCAAAAAAGATTCTTCCCTGGGGATGATTATAAATACATATACGGCCAAAAAAGCGATTACAAAGAATAAAAAAGCTTTCAGCCCCGCCATTATCCCCCACCCTGCCCCGATAAGGCCGTTCGCAAAATAAAGAGGGTTTCTCAATAGCGCGTAAGCGCCCGTTGTAACCAGCCTTTGGGCCCCAACTGCCTCTCCCCTGTACTTTCCTATGCACCCGGCAGCCCAGAACCTCAGCAGCTGCCCCAGTATCACAAAAATAAGCCCAGCCCGGAAGCTTCCCCATGTCGGCTTTGCCGTAATGAAAATTATCAAAAATAATACGGTCCATATCCCGCCGCGCAGTTTAAATACCAGATCGCCAAATTTATGCATCGCCAGTATTTTCTTCGGTTTTTCCAACCGCGTCCGCAGCTTTATATATTTCTTCAGTGGCGCCCCAGCCAAGCATATGTATCACTATTATGACCCCCATGAATATTGAGAGGTACTCCGTAAGGAACCTCCACATAAAAGCCATTATCCCTGCCATATTTTCCGCCATTAAAGTTGTAAAAATCGCCGCTCCGCCTATTTCCGCCACTCCGCTTGCCCCCGGCGTGGGGATAAAATAAAGGGTGAACATGAATATCGCCTGCGTAATTATCGTTTGAGTATAGTTAAAAGGCATGCCCATTGCCCGCATAAGGCATGGCAGGACTGAAAAAACAGTCAGCAGATGGAGCCCCGAACATATCACCGCAAATATGAATTCCCATTTTCCCGTGGAAAACGAAAGCCTGATGTTCAAGCTGTAGTTGTCCGTTTCGCGGGAAATCCAACGGCTCCATGGAAGGACCCTTTCCTTTTTTATTATCTTAAAACGGTTGAGCCATATGGTAAAACTCTTGCCCGCCCTCTTGACCAGATCCGGGCGAAGTATCGTAAACGCTATGAATCCCCATGTCATAAAAATTACCGTAAATACATACTTCAAAACTCCTTTTACGAACCTGCTCTCGTTGATCACGCCGGGGTCTATGATTAAAGACAGCGGGACGATTATGCTCAGCAAAAATACGGTAAGCATTGTTCTCAGCATGGTTATTGCTATTCCTTTGCCTACCGGTATCCCCCGTTTGTACAGCATATAAACCTGAAACGGGCCTCCCCCGCTCTGCATCGGAGTGACCGCGCACCCGAAATAATGCAGCCATGTCAGGACCAGCCCAAGTTTCAAACTGGCCTTTTCCCCCGCCGCCCGCGTGAGGGCGCAGAATCTTGTGGCATCCCAGCCCCATGATAAAAATACCAGCAAAAGAGCCGCAAGCAAATATAATTTGTCAGCCGTAAAAATCGTGCTGACCGTGTGCCTGTCAACAGTTTTAAGAAGGATCACAGCGTTTCCGCCAAAAGCAAGAATGATGAATATGATTAACCCTTTACGAAGCGACAATAGTAAGATCTCCTTTCAATACGAATTGATAATTGATAATTGAGAATTGATATATTCCGCCTTTGCTTTTAATTCTCCATTCTCCTTTCTCAATTCTCAATTTTCCTTTCATTCGCGGCTTCAAGCAGCTGAACGATATAATCCGAAATTTTTTTGATATCGGGAAGTATTTGTCTCATATGAAATGATATTTCCGTTATGCGCCCCTTTTCAAAACACTCGGCTATGCTTTCCAAAGATTTATTGAGTTTTGCCATAGTTTCATCCTTGCCGGACAATTCAGAGTCCTTCACTCCCAGAAGGAGCTGGCTTTTTTGCATGACGTTCACGAGCCAGTCCAAACCTTCCGCGAAGTTTGCCAGCTGCTCGCTGATATTTTCATATTCTTTGCGTTCAAGCCCCGAAGCGATATTTTGAATTCCATTATTCAGCCTTGGCAAATAGTTTATGGCTTCATCAAGGCTTTCGATCACAAGAGCTTTTATTTCACAAGTTTTAAAATGAGCTTCCCTCCCCTTCCGTAAACGCAAAAACGCGGAAGAATCCATTTCCACGCCGTCAACTGTTATTGACGTGTAGGTCAGTCCCTTTTTCAGTATTTCTTCATCTATTTCCGCGAGGAGCCGCCGTTTACTTCTTGACACCGCAGGGGATGACGGAACAAAAGGCTCCCCGTCTATAAAAATTTTCATGCGCGATACCACCTTTCCAAAACATGCGCTAAAATAAAAATAAGAGTAATATTAACTCAATTTGCAAATTTATTGTAGCACGGCTCTCATTTTTTTTAAAAAAAATACCGATAATATTAATGGATATTTCTAAAAGAAATAAATGTTTTTTGTTAAGGAGGGGTTATAAATGGCCACCGGAACTTTCAGCATCCCCGGCGTAGCGTCGGGTATGGATTGGGGGGCAATGGTAGACGAGCTCATATCAAAATCCCAAAGAGCTTATCAGCCTATGCTCACTAAGCGCGACAACCTCGAACGAAAAATAACCGTCTATGAGGAATTCAACCAGGCTATCCGCGCGCTTCAGTCAAAGCTTACAACTCTGAGGCTGCCGTCGATCTATAAAGCCAAGGCGGTGGAAGCGGCCCGACTGGACAGCAACGGCCTCGCTCAGTCGGTGCTTACGGCAAGCGTGACAAGCGACGCGGCGATAATGAACTATGATATAGAAGTTGTCCAGATAGCCACGTCCATGACCCGCTACGGCAAGAACCTTACTACTTTTCCCGGCTACGACGCGAGAGATAATCCCAATCCGGGCGTCGGAATGGATTCCGTTTTTTATATCAACGTCGGCGGAAAGAGGGGGAAAATAGACGTCAGACGGGATGACACGCTTGAGGATATCGCGCGCAAGATAAACAACGCGCGGGACATCACCAGCCCTACCGTGTCGCTTGACGTCGTGGCGTCCGTCGTTGACGGGCAGCTTGTCGTCCGCAGCACGAAAACCGGAGCGGGAGGCAACAGCAGGCTTTCTCAGGAGATAACGCGCGCCAATGTCGGGCATGATTCGATCAATTTTTACCCCGACCTCAATAATGACTTAATCAACGGCTCAGTCGTCATAAATGGAGTATCCAGCGACGGAGGAATTCCCCCTACTTACACTCCCAAACTTTACCAGATCGGGCTTGACTTCGACATCGTCGGAGGGCAGGTACGCTGGCGCGACACAGACCCAAAAACCGCGACCGCCGGCAGCTCGTACAGCGTTGGGTATGCTCCCAAGGCCGCAGATGATTTTTATAGTGTGAGTAAGGGCGGCTTCATGCGTGACGCAGCGGGACTCGTGGATACAGGCATATTTAATAACCAAGATTTCATTGATGCTGGTATATGGGATGAAACAAACGAAGTTTTGGATTTGCCGCCGGGCGGCAGTATTGAAGTTAAATACCCAAACTACTGGAGACCGTTTGAGGAAGATGTAGATTTTTCAATTAATGGAGCCAACATAGAGTGGCTCACCGATTTCCGCCCTCATGACGGCGCGGATTATACCGTGACGTATATTCCTCCTGATCCTGATGATCCCGTCGTGGTGCATACCGCCGAACGAGCAGATCAGCCTGTTGATACGAACATATTTAATGATCCCATATTCTCCTACATATGGAATGGTTCAGAAGTAGTCAAGCCGCCGGGCAGTACGCTTGTGGTTATAGACGAAAACAATATAATATGGGAGGAAGGCCGGGATTTCGAAACTGTTGGAAATGGTATAAGATGGCTCAACGTAATCCGTCCTCAGTCTAATACGCCCTATACTGTAAAATTTAGCACCGACCCCGGGGATGTACTACAGTACAATGTCGAGCGCTCAAGTATGGGATCCGCGAACCCGAATCATGACAGCATATTTTCACACCATACGTTTATGTATCCGGATGGGAATGTATATTTACCAGGCTTACTTGATATTACATGGGGAAGTAACACTTACACAAGGGGTTTGGATTACGTTGTTGAAGGGGATGGCATAAGATGGATCGGCGCGAACCGCCCTCCTGACGGGGCGACCTATTTTGTGCAATATACCCCCGCAGCCGACGAAGTCTGGCGTTTGCCCGCCGTTACACGCAACGACACAGACGATCCCGAACTCGGTTCCAACTCTAAGTTAGTTTCAGTTTCTCCATCAGGTGTTGAAACTGTTACGCAGCCCGCCGACGCGCCGCTTTACAGCCATTATATAAGCGGCAACGGCACTGCTGTCATAACTCAGGGCTTGAGAACCTGGGTCGAAGGCGTTGACTTCGATATTGTGAAAAATAAAGATAATGACATGGTGACCGTAAAATGGAGAACGGAAGCCGGATACGGAGCTCCTGAACCGGGAAGCCCGTATGACCTTAAACTGGAGTACACGACGACAAACGGAGCTAATACGACAAGGCATACTTATACCAACACATTAACGCGCGACGATGAGGATGGCCTTAAATTTGACGGAATACCTTTTGCGAATCTTCCCCCGAAAGGAGAGTTTAACGGCAAAATTTACGCTGATAACGGGCTTGTATACGATGTGCGTACATATGATGACGTTAATGATGTTTGGAATGGCAGCTACACTATAAACGGCTCGCCAGAGGATCCAAACTTAACGGTTACATGGATTCCGTTCTCTGCGGCTCCTAATTTACGAGAGTTTATCCAGCCTTCCGGGCAGAAGTATACAGTCGAGTACATCGCCAACATGAACGTGTTTTCCTTTGAAGATCACGGCGACGGGATACTTCAGCGTCTTGGGTTCGACGAAGAAAACTACTGGGACTCAAAGAACACTGACGCGCAGGACGCCCTGATAAGGATCAACGGCGAGCCGGGACTCAGGCAATATTCCACAAATAACATAGTATTTGAGGAAAAGGAAATTACTTACGATAATCAAGGAAACGTTGTCAGCCTGCTTGGGCTTACACTGAACCTGAAAGGCCCCGGCACAGTCCAGCTTGACGTATCACAGGACGCCGAAAGGGCGGTCACCGCGGTTCAGGATTACATTGAGTCTTACAATGAACTTATGAACTGGATAAACATAAAAATGACCGAAAAGCAGGTTGACGAGAGCCAAAGGCCCACTCTTGCCGGAGACGATTTCCGGATGAGATGGGGGCTGCTTTACGGGGACAGGCTGCTGAGGTACTCCAAGAACAGGCTGCGTGAGCTTACGTCTCAGGTTCAGGTTATCGCTTTCCAGTCGCGCACCGGACGGGAAGTTCTCTACGGAACGCTGAGAGACGCGGGCTTTCAGGGTGACGGATTATTCACGATAAGGCTCGGAGGGGCAAAGTCAACGATAACGGTCGATATCAGAACGCCCGACGGAAGATTGATAAAAGAGGAAGCAAATATCGGCGGATTTGTCGCTCAGGTCATGCTGTCCGAAAACGATGATCTTCAGACCGCCGCTGACAAAATAAATGAAGCTCTTAAATATAACTATACTTCCGAAGCGCTTGGAGAGCCGTATCATCATACTTATCCCATATACGCCGCCGACGAAAAAACGATAATAGGATACGAAAGCCAGATGGTATACCCTTCGCAGGAGGTCGTCATGGGAACGGCCGAAGTGAGAAACGGCAGGATAGTTTTGACTTCCGCGTTCAATGACCCCTTAAATAATGGCGAGATCCCCCTTATGGTCCAGGACAGTTCGGGAGTATTGAGGTACATTGGGCTGAACGACCGCTATACCATATTGTCTCAGGTTGGGATATCAACCGGCGCTTCGACCGGCGAGATAGGGACGAACGCGAAGAGCGGCTTCCTTGATTTTGAAGTTGAAAAATTCATGGAAACATTGAGGACAGACTCCGACGCGGTGGCGGACATCATGGTCGCATACATGAAGGAGATGGATACTTTCCTCACGAATTTATCCTCCACCGCTCAGACCGAGTTTGCGCCGGGCGTTGTCGGCGTGCAGGGAAGCGTCTCAAGCGCGATAGACCAGCTCAGGCAGCAAATAAACGGGATAAACAAATATTTAGCCGACGCGGACAGAAGACTGGAAATGAAGGCGGACGCTTTATACAGATCGTTTTCCGCAGCGGAAAATGCCCTTGCGAGGCTTGCCCAACAGGCATCATGGCTCGCAAGCGTACAAGGAATGCTTTCGGGCAATAATAATAGTAATAATTATTAAGAAATTATTAAGAGGATCAACGCAACGACGGAAATGCCAGCCGTCATGGCAGGTAAAAGACAGGCAACAAGAACGCGGGGGCGGCAAAATGCCGCCCCCATATGAGGTGGGTATATAATTATGAAAATACGTACAAAAGCGATACTCGTGATTATTCTTACAAACCTGATAATAATTGTCTTCAGCGTTTCAGCCGTAGATCTTTTTGTCACTAAAAACAACGAAGAATCGTTAAGGGAAAACTTGAGTTTAACATCCGTCGTCGTGGATCGTTTTATAAGCGGCGAGATAGACAAACTTAAGTTAGAGGCCGACTCAGCGGCTCAAAGCCTTGCGTCGTCAAAGGAAGAAAACTGGCCGGCAATTCTCTCGGCCATTCTCCGCGATAAAGAGAAAAAAGTCAAAGGCGTGGACGAAAACGGACACGAATACGAATACGACATTGGGTGGGTCGGGATAACCGTTTTCGAGACGGACACGGCGCTTGCCGCGGCAGGGAGTATGCCATCGGGAGCTAAAGTATTTTCCGACGAATATATAAAACGGGTGTTCCTGGGAGAGACGGCGCTTTCATCGACCTATCAGGGAAAATATGAGGATATGGACGGAAAAGACGAGTCATTCTTTTACATGGCAAAAATGCTTCCGGGCACAGATAACAGAATAGTGGTGGTAACGCTTGCGGGGCTATATTTCAGTGAACTTCTCGCCGATTTCAAAATATGGAAAACCGGCCATATTTTTCTCAGCGATTCTAAAGGCTTTGCGGTTGGTAATCCGCGCGCGAATTGGGTAAATACCCGTTTTAATTATATAACTGTCGCCGACACCGACGAAAGATATGTGGAATTGGCTAATACAGTAAAACTTATGACGAAGGGGGAAACCGGAATAGGATACTATACAATTTATGGCTCCGGGTTCTCCGACTACGCCCGGGTATGTGTATACAGACCCATTTCAACCTCGAAAGAAGGATGGAGTCTGGGAGTCGTCGCGCCTCTTCCGGAGAATCCGTTCAGAAATACCAGGATCGCGCTCTTTATGGTCGCGTTTTTCAGCTTTCTCCTTAACGCCGTATTTGCGGTATTCGCATCAAAAATCATAAAAAAACCATTTGAGGAAATTGTGGTGCTAAAAGAGGCGGCCGAGGTTGCCAATACAACAAAGAGTTCCTTTCTTGCCAGCATGTCACATGAGATACGCACTCCAATGAACGCAATTATCGGCATGTTGGAGCTGATGACCCATGAGCCCCTCAACCGCCGTCAGATGAACTATATCAAAGACATCAACCATTCCGCCGCCTCTCTGCTGTCCATCATCAACGATATATTGGATATGTCGAAGATAGAGTCCGGGAAAATGGAGCTTGTGCCGGTCGATTATGATTTCCTGGCTTTTTTGGACAATATGCACTCCATGTTTACCTATGTGGCCGAAGAGAAAGGGCTGGAGTTCAAATTTGAAGTAGACAGCAAAGCGCCCAACTACCTGTTCGGCGACGATATACGGTTAAGACAGGTCATCATCAATATCTGCGGTAACGCTGTAAAGTTCACCGAAAAGGGATATATCCGGCTCAAGGTCATAAACGCGGGGGATACCTTGGTTTTTGAGATTTCAGACACCGGCAGGGGAATGAAACAGGAAGCCATGAAGAGCCTTTTCAGTGTCTTCCAGCAGATCGATACGGTCAAAAATCGCGGAATTGCCGGCACCGGCCTGGGGCTGGCCATCTGCAAGTCCTTTGTGGAAATGATGGGCGGCGCCATTAAGGTTGAAAGCGAATACGGAACCGGGACAACCTTTACCGTAACAGTTCCTCTGATCGAGGGAGACAGTGAAAAAGTCAAGGCGGCAGCCGTTCCAAAGGGAAAAAAACTGTTTGCGCCCAAGGCCAGGATACTGGTTGTTGACGACAACGAATTTAACCTGAGAGTTGCAGTCGGTTTGCTCAACCTGTCGAAAATAGATGCTGAAACGGCGTCCTCCGGCTTGCTGGCGATTGAAATGGTTCAGCAAACTGATTTTAATATTATCTTTATGGACCACATGATGCCGGAAATGAACGGCGTGGAAGCGACGAGAGCCATCCGGGCCCTCGGCGGAAAGTTTGAGAATCTGATCATCATCGCCTTGACTGCCAATGCGGTCCAAGGAGCAAGGGAATTCTTCCTTGCCAACAGTTTCAACGATTTTCTGTCCAAACCGATCGATGTCAGGGAGTTAATGTCCATCCTGGGGAAATGGCTGCCGGAGGATATGCAGGAAAAGGCTCCAACCGTCCCCGAAGAGCCGGAAAGCAAAGAATACTGCTTTTTGGATATCCTCGGCGGAATTGAGAATATTAATGTTAAATTAGGTCTGAGCTACGCGTCTGGAGCAGAGAGCCTGTATTACGAATCAGTCAGGTTGTGCTGCAAACTGCTTCCCACAGAATGCGCCCAAATGTCCTTATGCTTGGGCAACGGGGACATGGGCAGCTTCGCCATCTCGGTACACGCTATGAAATCGGCCCTTGCCACCATTGGCGCCACGGACCTGTCCGATATAGCTCTCGCTTTGGAAACGGCGGCAAAAAAAAGCGACGCCGATACCTGCGAAGAGCTGTTCCCGGATTTCCATGACAAACTCCTGGCGCTGCACAAGCAATTGCTGGCGGTTTTTCCGGCAACGGCAACGCCTGAAAGGGAAACAGGAGACGCCGCAACTCTGCGGGAAGGCGTCGTAAAAGCGCTGGATGCAACTCAGGAGTACGATAATGATGCGGGCATTGCCGCTATAGAACCCCTTCTGTCTTTTGACTTCGGCGAAGACACTAACACCCTGTTGGAAGCAGCCATAAAAGGGTTTAGGGAATTTGACTGTGAAAAGGCCGGGGAAAATTTGGGCAAAGTAGAGTTGTCATAGTCTCCGCGAGGTATTTTTTGATTGACGCGCGCGAGTCGTCTTCGCGGTCTGATGAAGAAACTAAGCGACCTCGCACGCTTCACTTCGTTCAGCGGCTCCCTGTTTATGGCGAAGCCAGTTCTTTTCGCCCGTCCTTTTGGCGAAGCGATCCAGTTCTTTTGCTTTTCCTGAGTTATAGAGCCGTTGGCTCTTTTCTGTACAAACTTTTCAATACTAAATTTAGTTTTTACAGTGTTTTATGTGCCTGAACTTTGTGCATGATTTTGAGAGGCACTATAAAAGCACAAACAAAAAATCTCATTTACCGTATACCGGAAATGAGATTTTTTGCTCACTTGTTGATAGGGCATGCAATGCTAACCCCTGTTTTTTAACGGAAGTTCATCATTTGAAAAATCAAACTATTTATAAAAGCAGTTTATACAATGATTTATATGAATATGATATTAAATATGTAGCTATGTATATATATTATTATGCATTATTATATATCTTGATATAAGTAATATATTGTGTATAATAGTAGCTATGTATATTACAAGGTCCTCCTGGACAAACCGATTAGGCAAGACTTATCTCTCCGTATGGCTAAAAGAAACTTACCGTGAAAACGGCAAGGTCAAGTCTCGTTATATCCTAAATCTCAAAGATTGGTCTGAGGAAAATATTAACGCTTTACAGCTTGCTTTGAATTCCAAAAGCAAAAGCAATGCTGCTCCTGGAAATAATAAACCCGCACCGGATAATTCAGAGCATATACCTGTCTCTCCCCTACAAATCTCTCTCGAACAAGGTCTTTCCGTCGGCGCTTTATTTACTGTACATCAGATTGCAGAGCGTCTTGGCATTGTTGCCGCTCTCGGTAACGATATTCAGGGAAAACTCGCTCTATGGCAGGTATATGCTCGCGTGCTTGAACAAGGTTCAAGGTTATCCGCTATCCGCATGGCTAATCTTCATGCCGTAACATCCATTCTACAATTCGATAAAGCTTTTACAGAAAACGACCTCTACAAAAATCTCAAATGGCTGGATGAAAATCAGAAATTAATAGAAGATAAACTCTTTGCCAGCCGATATTGTAAAAAAGAAGCTGCTCCCAACCTTTTCTTATACGATGTTACGAGTTCCTATCTTGAGGGAGAAAAGAACGAACTGGCACAGTATGGCTATAATCGCGACAAAAAGAGAGGAAAACTTCAAGTAGTAGTCGGTCTTTTGTGCGATAATGACGGTATTCCGGTTTCTATTGAGGTATTTGAAGGCAACACGCAGGACCCGAAAACTGTTCTGTCACAAATTCAAAAAGTCCGTGATCGTTTCGGCTGCCGAAAGGTTACATTCGTTGGTGATCGTGGGATGTTGAAAAGCGCGTCTCTTGAAGACTTGAAAGAATCAGATTTCGCGTACATTACAGCTATAACTCAACCGCAAATAAGAACTTTAATGCAGTCTGGAGTGATTGAGTATGGACTGTTTGACGAGAACCTGTGCGAAGCTGAATGTGATGGAATACGATACATATTTCGCCGTAATCCGGTAAGAGCTGAGGAAATACAGTCCACACGGGACGGCAAGCTGAAGAAAATAAAGGAATTACTTACACAGAAAAATATCTATCTAAGCGAGCATCCAAAAGCGCAGGAAACAACAGCGCTGGGGTATATAAGCGAAAAAATAAAACAACTGAAGTGTGAGCAATGGCTTAAAGTATCCATATCGCAAGAAAGCGCTCGCAGCTTTGAGTTAATTATAGACGAAAAAGCAATGGAAGATATTAAACGCCTTGACGGGTGTTATGTGTTGAAAACAGATGTGCCGAAAGAAATATCTCCTAAAGAGGAGATACACGAGCGCTACAAAGATTTGTCTCTTGTGGAAAGGGCATTCAGGGCATGTAAAACTGTATCGTTGGAGCTGAGGCCGCTGCATGTGAGGCTATCGACAAGCACACGAGGGCATGTGTTTGTAGTAATGCTTTCATATATGATAATACAGGAGCTTAGTAAGCTTTGGAAAGGGATTGAAATAACGGTAGAAGAAGGATTGAAATATCTTACAACATTAACAGAACAGAAAATAATTCTTCCGGATGGGTCAAAGATAAGCAGCATCCCAACTCCGATTGAGCAAAATGAAAAGTTGCTGAAGGCAGCGGGGATAATATTACCGCCGTATTTGGTGAACAACGACATAACTGTAGTTACGTATAAGCACAAGAAGAAGAACGCTTAAAATTCGATATTGAAAGCGCTTATGTTCATTTTCTCATCTTTTTTTTGATGAACTTCCGTTTCAAGTTTTTTCTTTGTCTTTGGAGAAGGGAATACGAGCGAGTTTGAGGAAGTATCCACACATTGCTGCTTCCACAACGACAAAATGGAATAAACTGTCTTATGCATCGGAATATATTGATCTTTGGCACCTCTTGGTTTAGCGGCATCAGCGCATAATGTTACACTGCGCCCTTCAAGATCAATGTCTTCCCAACGTAACGAAAAAATGGCATTAGCCGCACTCCCACTTTACATTGAGAAAAAATTTTGGAGGTTATATGGAGGTTAAAAAATGAAAAAGGGCTTAGGGGATTTCCCTAAACCCTTGTATTTACTGGAGCCGACTTCCGGATTTGAACCGGAGACCCCATCCTTACCATGGATGTGCTCTACCTACTGAGCTAAGTCGGCTCAAAATTTTGGTGGTAAGGGTTGGATTCGAACCAACGTAAGCTCTCGCTAACAGATTTACAGTCTGTCGCCTTTAACCACTCGGCCACCCTACCACTTTGCCAATGACGCCGCCCGACTCAGGTAATGGAGCCGGCGATCCGACTTGAACGGACGACCTGCTGATTACAAGTCAGCTGCTCTACCGACTGAGCTACACCGGCCTAACAAATAGCCATTATACATATATATTTTTTTTTTACAAGCTTTTGGGCTAATTTTTTTTCTGCCCCTCTTCTGCCGCCGATTGAAAAAGTAACTGTACTCCCTTGTCATGCGTCGATTGTTATTATCCTCGTTTCGCCAACAGGCGAAGAAAGAGGGTAATAAGTCTTGCAAAAATAGTCGGTTCGGGTTAGTTGCGATAAGCTATTCAAATATACATCGGGAGCAATAAAATGGAAAAATATCCTTCCGTATCGTGTGGATCTCCTTTCCTCAGCAAAAGAAGAGATTCAACGTATCGTTGACCGCTTGGCGACTTATATCAAGACGTAATGTGATTTCATCTTGCTTTAGTGCTTTCCTGACTTCGGAAGTGTCGAGTAGTAGAATGATTTTTGCGAGATTAACCAGCCTTACATTGTGTACGCCTGTTTTCAAGTTCTTGTCGTTGTTCTGCTGTCAGTATTATTTGATTTTTCTTCATCATGTATCACCTCACATGAGATGATACCGTATTTTTATAATATTTGTAATGATTTTAATGTTACTGCGTAATACGTTCTTGCAAACAAAAGATTTAAAAAAATCTATTTATTTTTTAGTAGCCGAAGAAACGAGAGTGGCGGCATATCCACCTGTTATCAAATTTAAATAAAGCCGCTAAATCAAATCGGCCGATTTAAGAAATCTTTGTGATAGAATTAAGGTAGATAATTATCAGATCAAATAAGGAGTGTTTTTTTATGGAAAGAATGAAAAAAATGTTGTTCACGGCTATGGTTTTTATGCTTGCGATTTCCTGCGCTGTTCCTACGGGCGCGAGTGAAGTTCTGGACGGTGTCGTATCGCTGGGGCAAGACCACGTCCAGATGACGTGGTATGCTTTAGACAGCGGAAGGAACGCAGCAGGGGAGCTGTTCGTGGTCGTGCGCAAATACTACACGAACATTGGCATCAAAGACAGAACCATCGAACTGCTGATGTCTAAATTCGGCACTGACCCCGAAACAGCGGGAAAACTGTACTTCACGGAATATATATACACTTACTCGCAAGATATGAAGATGTTCTCATTTGGTTACATCCGCCATTACGATGATGTTGGGCGCCTTATCCACGGAACCGAGATGGACGGGCTCACCGAGGAGACAAAACCAGTATGGGCCGGAGTGGAGCCTAGAGGCCCGTCCGGACTGGCCCTCAATGTCGCGCGCAGGAGAGGAAATTAAAAAGCAATGCACAATGCACAATGAAAAACAAACTTAGCGGCGGTATTCCTTGCCACCTTCAGGTGGCGTTACCCGGTTTTTCCTTTTTTTTCTTTTAATTGTGCATTGTGTATAAGTAAGGAGGCTTGATAAATATGGCTTTTCGTTTACCAACTTACGTTCCGCCGGATTTCAGCCTGCTGGAAAATTCAAGCCCCGTGAAAACCGCGCGCGTGGAGATTGACGGCGTTGCGCCGGACGGCTATCATGCCATGTCAATTTTTCCGGAATATTTTAATGTTGGAGGAAACTGGATACTTGCGGAGCAAAGCCGTATGGATTGCGTTGCGGTGCTCAATGGAGATAATAACATTGATATAGTGGAATTCCGCCGCCTTCGTTCAGGTGATGAAGTCATATTGGGCAGGACGGAGGACGGCAGCGAGGGGATATACCTTCACTCCGGCGGTTTCCCCCTTGAAGGAGATGAAGAGGGCGATATTTTTGCTTTCAGGGGCGGGCGTTCACGGGAGACGGCTTACTCGCGCGACTACGATGAGCTTTATGAGCTCCTCAGGCATGAGAAGAAACATGGCCAAACGGTGTGGGTATTAGGCCCCGCCGCGTCATTTGACCACGACTCCCGGCAAGCTATGTCCGGCTTGATAGAACACGGATATGTGGATGTGCTTTTTGGCGGAAATGCCCTTGCCACGCACGATTTGGAGGGAGGTATTTTCAAAACCGCTCTCGGTCAGGATATATACACCCAAAAAAGCCGCCATAACGGGCATTATAACCATCTCGACCTTATCAATCTTGCACGCAGGCACGGTTCCTTGAAGGAGCTTATAGATAAAGAAGGGATAAAGGACGGGATAATTCACTCCGCTCTGAAAAAGAATATTCCGGTCGTCCTCGCGGGGTCAATAAGGGATGACGGCCCGCTGCCTTCGGTCTACGGCGATGTATATGAGTCCCAGGACGCGATGCGTTCCCATATAAGAGGCGCGACCACCGTTATAACGCTTGCGACTCAACTGCACACTATAGCGACGGGAAATATTACCCCGACATATACCGTCAGGGACGGAACGGTGCGTCCCGTGTTCCTCTACTGTGTTGATGTCTCCGAGTTTGCCGTGAATAAGCTCAGGGACCGCGGCTCCCTTTCGTGCATATCAATAGTAACAAATGTGCAGGATTTCCTCGTCCTGCTGCGGAATAATCTTGTAAAAGACGGATAATGTGCGATGCATACCCTGAAGGGCATACAGGGTAAAGGCAGCAGGCAGTAAAAAGACAAAAAACCGCGCTCAACACACGAGCGCGTTTTTTTATATAAGAGGAAGGGGAAAGCTTAGCGGCAAAGACGTTATAAAAACTATGCATATAGCGGCGAACTCCGGCAATAAATTCTATGTTGCCTCACACCAATTCGCTTTCTCATAGAATATAAGCCCGCTTAATTGAAGCGCGTCTTTACGCCAACTGGTATCTTTTAATCGGGGTATAAATTGGGCCCTGCGGCATAAGCCGGCTTTGCATAAGAACAAAATCAACGCATTGCCATGAACAGACAGGAGCATTTTTCATGGCTTGAATCAATTTTTCCGGCATATTGCCCTCAACTCTCGCGCGCGCTATAGTGAGGTGCGGGGAAAATTTTCTTTTCTCCGCGGCTAATCCGCATGAAACTGCAACCTGCTCAGTTTGCGCCGCCAGTTGTTTAAGTTCTTCCGAACCGGTTTTCCCGGATAACCATAATACCTTTGCGCGTGAAAGCCCGGGGAACGTTCCCGAATTATCAAGCGAGATCCAGAATTTGGCTATTTTTACATCATCTAATTTCATTTTCATCTCGTCAAGCGCTTTTGGAGAAACCTCCCCAAGGAAGCGTAAAGTCACATGTAACTGAGATCTGTTTACCCATTTATGGTCCGCTAAAGGACGCAAGCGGGATAAAAAACTCTCCATAATATCCAGAATTTCTTCAGGCGGCACGACAGCAATAAAGGCCCTGATGTTAAGCATAATTTCACCTCTTGCCAAGCGAATTTTTAATTCTCTCCTGCATTTGATATTAACTCAAACTTCGCACATGAAAATGTTCAGTAGAACCTTGAAAACAAAATAACGAGCAAACCAAAACAACTTTCGCTTATGCACATTGTATGAGATTCTTTCTAAACGGTTCAGGCAGTGCGTTTATGAATATTGCAAGTAGAGAT
>Ga0099364_10003406_pt1 | contig 24687 bp, 17 predicted proteins | sample TergutTh196P3_FD_73070 | JGI IMG/M metagenome (GOLD analysis project Ga0099364, IMG submission 73070) | Microcerotermes parvus P3 segment gut microbial communities from Pointe-Noire, Republic of the Congo - Th196 P3 | ecosystem: Host-associated > Arthropoda: Insects > Digestive system > Gut ...
CCAATCATTGCCACTGCTGTGATAGCCAAACAGACCGAGCCCGAACGTTTTGCCAACGCGCGCCAGTTTGCCGCTTACTTTGGCACTGTGCCTGACCAGCACAGTAGCGGCTCGAAAATGCGGTTGGGCAGGATGAGCAAACGCGGCGATGCTTACCTGCGCAGCATGATGATTGAGGGCGCGCATGCGGTATTGAAACATGTGTCTCCGGATTCACAGGAGAGCGACGACCGGCGGCTACTACGCTGGATACATCGTCACGGACGCAAAGGCGCAGCCATCCGTCTGGCGAATCGCAACCTGCGCATTGTCTGGGTGTTGTTGCAAAACGATCAGAACTACTGTCGCTGCCCAGGCCGACAGGTGGAACTTTCTCATGAGGAGATTGCCATGCACAATTGAAGTGATAAGAACATAGCCGACTGAACGATTGATTGTCACCGGGCGCAGAGGCGCTCCAACCGCTGCTAAAGAACATTGACCACAGGTCAGACCGTCACGTACAGATGCCTGCCAACCTACCGGCCCCTGAGGCCTTTCCGTAATTGGCATTGCGTGAGCTCAAACAATGTTGGCCACAAGCACATTGCTGCTTGCCCGAACAGGCCTTATACATAGATGCAACCGGGTTCCTTGTTCAAAAGCAGAAGTTGACAACCGGGGCGAGTCCATACATAGGTTGGGGTTCGCTACGCCTCACCCCAATCTACCGGGCTGCCGGAATCGGTCGGCAGCGTTACTTGAACTTGGTTAGTCATCATCATGGGAAAGCTCAAAACCTTGCTGTCAAATACCGAACAATGGCAACAAACAGTTGAGTATCTGTATTTTCTGCACCAAACGAAGTGGACAAGTTGGGAAAATCACTTGTGGGCGCACGAATTCGCTATCAGTTACTTTGGTATCGCCCGCCTCACCGAAGAAGACCTTAGAATTTCATGGCGAGATAAGCGAGAAAAGGGGCCTGTAGTAGAAGAAAATAATTGGCTCTGGATTGCGAATGGCACCCATCGGTTGTTCATTCCCGGTGATATTCTGGTTGTTACAGGAAGTAATGGCATGGGAGAAAAATACGGAATGTCTGGAGTGACCTCAAAAGGGGTTAGACTGAATCATTACTACATTCCGTTAAGAAGCTACAATATTCACCCGGCAATTAAGGGTTGCATCATATTTGCCATTTCGGCCCATATGGGGCGTGCCTCGAAAAGTCAAACCTTAATTGCCGGTTCAATAGTGCTATCGAATGGCCAGGTGATCTCATCGGTAAACGGTGGGATGACCCGGCCATAGGACGCTACGTCGTCGACTTGCGCGCAAGTAACCGTAGCCGGGTAAGCGCGTATAGCCCGGCAACCTCTCACTGCAAGACCTCTTCGGGTATTGATACGAATGAGATCACCTGCTTCGGCCTGTACAAATCAGGCCGAATGCCATCATCAACCAGAACTCTTGACATGCGGTATTACCTTCGCTTCTATCCGGATGGTTCGGTAACGCATACGTATGATCATAATCATCAGGGTTGGCGTATATCATTTGACCCGGAAAGAATGTCCCCTATAAAAGACCCTCATGTTGACATGGGTGTTGTACGCATGGATGGTGCTCATGTGAGTTTCGAGTTGTTTAATCCAAACAATAATGTTTGTGTTATCCGCTATGAAGGGGAATTTAAAAGCGGTCGGTTATGGTTAAGCTGCGTCAATCTGACTGATAATCCGCATTACACTGTATCGCATGGAAAATTGCCCTATCGATTCCACCCATTCAATCCGATGGCATATCCTTGGTGATGACACTCCATTCTTTTTCCGAACTGATTGAAGCCTTGCGCGTCCTGCCGGGCATCGGCCCCAAGTCGGCGCAGCGCATGGCTTATCACCTGCTCCAGCACGAGCGTCCTGCCGCCGCGCGGCTGGCGAGGGCTTTGCATAACGCTTTGGAGACCCTTCGCCATTGCTGTCGCTGCAATGCTTTTTCCGAAACAGAAGTATGCGCTCGCTGCGCGTCCGGCAAGCGTGACAGTACGCAGCTTTGCGTCGTGGAAACGCCGGTGGATATGAATCGGCTGGAGGAAACCCAGGCGTATCAGGGACTTTATTATGTGCTGATGGGACGCGCCTCACCCCTGGACGGCATTCCGCCGCAGTCGTTGGGCGTGGAAAAACTCCTTGCCCGTATTCGTGAGGGCGAGGTTAAGGAAGTAATTCTGGCCACCAACTATACCAATGAGGGCGAAGCGACCGCGCACTATATCGCTGCCCAGCTTGCCGCCAGCGCCCCGCCTGAACTCAAGGTCAGCCGTCTGGCGCGGGGCGTGCCTGTCGGCGGCGAACTGGAATTTACCGCGCCCGGCACATTGGCGCAGGCGTTACGGGAAAGACGCCCGGTCGGATAAATCGTAGGGGCGCGATTTATCGCGCCCAACCCAATAACCCCCAGCGGTTTTGCAGACGGCAATGTTCAGGGCGCGAAGGCGGCGCAAAAAAACCGGGGTTATGCCCCGGCCCTTTGCGTTTTTCAGCTTGTCATTCGCCCTATAAAGTAGATTACGGCAAAGGTCTGCGCCAACGCTATGCCGATGTACCATTTGAGCATATCTGTTTTGGCATTGGCTATTTCTGCTTTCAGGTCTGCCCTGGTTACCAGTTCTTTTGCGCTATTACCTGGCGCCTGGTTCAATGCTTCAACAGTTTCCCTGGCCTTGTCCTATGGCACGCCTGCGGCTTGCAGGGCTTCAAAGAAGGTTAGGGTAAGGTCTGACATGATTTGCGCTCCTGTGCAGTTGTTGAAAGTTCAATAGGTTTTTCGTTGTAGTCTCGAAAAATGCCGCTTGCCTGACAGGACAATTGCGCCAAGCCTGTAGACAACATCCCAAGTGCCTGCCTTCGTAAAATTACCTACAATAATAGTTTCTCTTGCCCCTTCAACACTCTACTTACATGAGCCATCTTCGCATTCGCGGCGCGCGTACCCATAACCTCAAAAACATTAGCCTTGATCTGCCACGCGACAAACTGATCGTCATTACCGGGCTTTCCGGTTCCGGCAAGTCCTCGCTTGCCTTCGATACGCTCTATGCTGAAGGGCAGCGGCGTTATGTGGAATCGCTCTCCGCCTACGCCCGCCAGTTTCTGCAATTGATGGAAAAACCGGATGTTGATTTCATCGAAGGTCTGTCGCCCGCTATTTCCATTGAGCAGAAGGCGGTCAATCACAATCCCCGTTCCACGGTAGGAACGGTCACGGAAATTCACGATTATCTGCGCCTCCTGTTCGCGCGGGTGGGAACCCCTTATTGCCCGGAACATGATCTGCCGCTCGCCGCGCAAACGGTTTCGCAGATGGTGGATCATGCGCTCGCCCTCCCTCATGACGCCCGTTTGATGATCCTCTCGCCCATCGTGACGGAGCGAAAAGGCGAGCAGCAGGAGCTATTTGCCGAATTACGCGCCCAGGGCTTCGCGCGCTTGAGGATTGACGGCAAAGTGTACGAAATGGAGGCTCTCCCCAAACTTGCCAAGACGAAAAAACATAGCGTTGATATCGTAGTCGACCGTTTGAAAGTTCGCCCCGACGCGCGGCAACGTCTGGCCGAATCTTTTGAGACCGCGCTTCGCTATGCCGACGGACGCGCTATCGTGCTGGAAATGGATTCCGAAGCCGAACACCTTTTTTCCGCCCGCTTTGCCTGTCGCAAATGCAATTACGCCTTGCAGGAATTAGAGCCGCGCATTTTTTCCTTCAACAATCCGATGGGCGCGTGTCCTGCCTGCGACGGGCTGGGGGTCATCCAATTCTTCGACCCGGCGCGGGTTGTGGTCGCGCCCGGACAATCCATCGCTGCAGGCGCAATCAAAGGTTGGGACAGGAAAAGCAAATTCTATTTTCAGATGTTGCAGCAAGTGGCGGAGCATTACGGTTTCGATATAGACCTGTCTTTTGAGGCATTGGATGACAAGGCGCGACAGGTAATTCTCCACGGTTCCGGGCGCGAAGCCATTGCCTTTTCCTATGTGACCGAACGCGGCACACGCTTCATCCGCGAACATCCCTTTGAAGGCGTGCTGCGTAATCTGGAACGACGTTATCGGGAAACGGATTCGCAAGCCATGCGCGAAGAGCTTGCCCGCTATATAAGCAATCAACCCTGCCCGCAATGCGACGGCAGCCGCCTGAAAAAAGAAGCGCGACATGTGCGGGTAGGCGATAAAACCTTGCATGAAATCAATCGCCTGCAACTTCAGGAGGCGCTTGATTTTTTCCAGACCTTGAAACTTTCCGGACACCGGGCGCAGGTAGCGGACAAAATCCTGAAAGAAATTTTGACCCGCCTGAATTTTCTGCTCAACGTCGGTCTGGATTACCTCTGTCTTGAACGCTCGGCGGATACGCTCTCCGGCGGCGAGGCGCAGCGCATCCGCCTGGCGAGCCAGATCGGCTCCGGCCTTACCGGCGTCATGTACGTTCTGGATGAGCCTTCCATCGGGCTGCATCAGCGCGACAATGAACGCCTGCTCAGCACGCTTTGCCATCTTAGGGACATGGGCAACACGGTTATCGTGGTCGAGCATGACGAGGAAACCATCCGCATTGCGGATCACATCGTCGACATCGGCCCCGGCGCGGGCGTGCACGGCGGCGAAATCGTAGCGGTTGGCGCTGCCGCAGGCATCGCCGCCCATCCCACCTCGATTACCGGCGCGTATTTGTCCGGCAGACGCAAAATCGCCATACCGAAAAAACGGCGGAAAGCTATCAACGGACAAACACTGAACATCGTAAATGCCTGTGGCAACAATCTGAAAGCAGTAAATCTCGAATTGCCCATCGGCGTCCTGACCTGTGTCACCGGGGTTTCCGGTTCCGGCAAATCCACCCTTATTAACGATACGCTCTACAAGGCGGCGGCGCGCGCCTTGAACGGCAGCAGCGTCGAGCCGGCAAAATACGGCGAAATTCGCGGCCTTGCGTGCTTCGACAAGGTTGTCAGCGTCGACCAGGCGCCGATTGGCCGCACCCCACGCTCCAATCCGGCTACCTATACCGGCCTTTTGACCCCTATCCGCGAACTGTTCGCGCAACTGCCGGAAGCGCGCGCGCGCGGTTATTTGCCGGGGCGCTTTTCTTTCAACGTCAAGGGCGGACGTTGTGAAGCCTGCCAGGGCGACGGCGCTCTCAAGGTGGAAATGCACTTCCTGCCCGATATTTACGTGCCCTGCGATGTCTGCCACGGCAAACGCTATAACCGCGAAACTCTGGAAATACGCTACAAGGGAAAAAACATCCACGACATTCTGGAAATGACCGTGGAGAACGCGCGCGAATTTTTCGACCCTGTTCCCAACATCGCCCGCAGGCTGCAAACTCTGGTAGATGTCGGTCTTTCCTACATCACTCTGGGGCAGAGCGCGACCACCTTATCCGGCGGCGAGGCGCAACGGGTCAAGCTGGCGCTTGAGCTATCGCGCCGCGATACCGGCAACACCCTCTATATTCTCGATGAACCCACCACCGGCTTACACTTCGCGGATATTGAAATGTTGCTCTCCGTGCTGCATCATCTGGTCGAGCGCGGCAACACCGTGGTCATGATTGAGCACAATCTCGACGTAATCAAAACCGCCGACTGGCTCATTGACCTGGGGCCGGAAGGCGGCGACAGCGGCGGACGCATTATCGCAACGGGTACGCCGGAGGAAATTGCCGCAACGTCTACCAGTCACACCGGGCGTTTTCTTGCTCCATTGTTGCAACGATAGAACAAAAATTAGCGACAGGTATTCATGCCTGTCGTTCAAAACGAACAAGGAAGTGGTTTGCATTCCCTCCCTTGTTGCTACGGTCGAAACCCCGGCATTCAAGCCGGAGTTCCAACCTTTGCGCCGCCCTGAAGGGCGGGGTTTCAAACCGGAGTTAGTTTTACGATGAAAATTCTGCGTATCCTGATAAAAATACTGCTCGTCCTGCTCATCCCCGCCATTATCGCGGGCTGCCAGATACTTCAGACGATTGGCGATATGCCGAACCAGGAGGCTATCATGCGTTACGAGCAACTCCCCTACTATCGGGACGGCTATTTCCACGCGGCGGAAGAATTGCCGTTCTACCCTGAGCGAATCACCGGCGGCGGCGGCAGATGGTGGCGACATGTGTTTGATCGCTCAAAAGCGCCCAAAACCACTCTGCCAACGGTTGCCCTGACCGCCGCGTCCTTTGCTGATCCGCCTGCCGAGCTTGCGTTTTACTGGCTTGGACATGCTTCCCTCATCATTGAGCTTGATGGTTTGCGTTTCATGGTTGACCCGGTATTAGGCAACGCCGCGCCTATCCCCGGCGTCGTTCGTCGTTATGTCGCCGCGCCCATCCGGCGCGAAGACCTGCCGCGTCTTGATTACGTTCTCATCACCCATGACCATTACGATCATCTGGAATACGCCACCATTCGCGCCCTGCGGGAGCGAGCCGAGACGCGCTTTATCGTGCCCTATGGCGTCGGAATACACCTGAAAAAATGGGGCATCCCGGATGAACGCATCCATGAAATCGGCTGGGGAGAAACCGCCAAGGCGGGCGATATAAGCGTTTTCTCGGAACAAACCCCGCACTTTTCCGGGCGCACCTTTGACCGGCGCAATACTACCCTGTGGACGGCCTACGTCCTGAAGGGGAAAGAGTCCAGCGTCTTCATCAGCGGAGATACCGGCTATGGCAAGCATTTCAAGGAGATTGGGGAACGGCACGGCCCTTTTCGCCTGGCGTTCTTTGAGATTGACGCCTGGAATCCCGGCTGGCCCAAAACCCATCTTTTCCCGGAAGAAGTGATCCGCGCCTACCATGATGTCAAGGCAGAGGCGCTGGTTCCTGTCCATTGGGGCGTGTTCGACCTTGGCCGCCACACCTGGAATGAATCTATCCGCATAATCCGCGCTTTGGCGGATGAGGATAAAAACGTCAATCTTCTGACCCCGCTGATGGGAGAAAAAGTTATCCCCGGCGAAACCCGGACGACGGACTGGTGGGAATCTGTGGGCGGGGAGCAGGGTTCAGAGATCATGGACTAGATTAAGGGAGCCACAATCTCCATAAACAATTGTGGCATCAAAGCGAGTCTCTCTCACCTCGCCGTAAATGACGATGATTGCGCTCGAAGGCGCGTTCAATAAACCACCGCCGGGTAAGAACCCAGAATTTTCAGGTAGGCGGCGCGGCTGGCAAGCTGTTTCAGGGCGGAAGCCACATGCGGCGCGTTTCTGTGTCCTTCCACATCCACATGATAAACGTATTCCCACAATCCCTGCCGTACCGGTCTCGACTCCAGCCGTGTCATCGAGACGCCTTCTGTCGCAAAAGGCTGTAAAAGCCCGTGCAGGGAACCGGAAATATTGGGCGCGGACATGATAAGCGAAGTCTTGTCCTGCCCGGATTCGCCCGCGTCATGCCTGCCCAGCACCACAAAACGGGTCGTGTTATTGGGGTCGTCCTCAATGGAAGCGCACAGGCACGGCAGGCGGTAATGCTCTCCCGCCGCCTGACTGGCAATGGCGGCAACTTTATGATCGTCGGCGGCCATCTGCGCGGCCAGCGCGTTACTGGCAACCGCAATACGTTCAGCATTGGGCAGATGCAGATTCAACCATTCATGACATTGCGCCAACGATTGCGCGTGGGAATAAACCTTGCTGACGCTTCGCAGACTCTCCGCTCTGGAAAGCAAATTTTGATGAATGCGGACTATTACCTCGCCACAAATTTTGAGAGGCGTCTGTAAGAGCAGATCCAGAGTGCGCCCTACCGCCCCTTCCGTAGAATTTTCCAGGGGGAGAATCGCGTACTCGGCGTGGCCGGCCTCCGCCTCCCGAAATACATCGTCAATGGAAATCGCGGGCATCAACCTTGCCGCGTGACCGAATTGCTTGATGGCGGCGGCTTCGGAAAACGTCCCTGCCGGGCCTAAAAAAACCACCCGTATCGCTTCTTCCAGAGACAGGCAGGCAGACATCACTTCGCGGAAAAAGAAGGTCACGCTCTCATCCGGCAAAGGCCCCTTGTTCAAAGCCTGCAAGCGACGCAACACCTCCGCCTCGCGCTCAGGCCGGTAGCCATGCCCCGCGTCATTATCCTTGTAGCGCGCCTTGATCTCCCCAACCTGTTTGGCGCAACAAGCGCGGCGATTCAAAATTTCCAGCAATTGCTCGTCAATTGCGTCAATCTCCCGGCGCACGCCGGAAAGTTCCTGTTGCAGATTCTGGCTCATCATCTCCACGCCCCAAATTTGTGGCAAAACGGCAGCACTGAATCACTCCGACCCCTGGCCGTGGCGACTCAACAAGCCGGAAATGATACCCGCCAATTCGCCTTAAAGGGTATTTTGCGTAACGCCGCCATTTTAATGTTTTCTACCGTAATATCCCTCTAGGCAAATGCTGCGACGCAACATATAATGTCGTTCTATGTCTTCTTCCCGCAAACCATAAATGTCCGAATCCGTATTCATCGTCCAGTCCGGTCTGGCGGAAAAAACGCGCAAAAGCCGCCTCCCCGGCGTTTTGGACGTTCTGCAAAGCAGCACCGGCCTGATTCTTGCCCTGTTCATGTGGGGACACATGTTTTTCGTCGCTTCCATCCTCCTGGGCGAATCAGCCATGTGGACTATCACCAGGATGTTTGAAGGTTATTTCTTCTTCGGAAAATCCTACCCTGCCATCGTGTCCTGCGTCGTCGCGTTTATTGCGCTGGTGTTCTTCATCCACGCGCTCCTCGCGGTACGCAAGTTCCCCGGCAATTACCGGCAGTGGCGCACTGTCCGCGCCCACGCCAAGGCTATGCGGCACGGGGATTCCACCCTGTGGATATGGCAGGTTTATACCGGCTTCCTCCTCTTTTTCCTCGCTTCGGCGCATCTTTATCAAATGATGCTCTGGCCACAGGACATCGGGCCTTATGCCTCTTCCGACCGTATCTGGAGCGACAGGCTGTGGCCGTTTTATCTGGTGATGCTGCTGGCGGTGGAATTGCACGGCAGCATCGGCCTGTACCGTCTGGCGGTGAAATGGGACTTGCTGCCGCTCTCCCGTACCTTCCTGAAAAGAGTGAAATGGGGACTTACCCTGTTTTTCCTGGTTCTCGGCCTGGCTACTCTGGGCGCTTATATGAAAATCGGCTATGAACACCGCTTCCAGTACGGCGAGCGTTACACCCCGGAAACCCTGCCCGCCTGGCTCCTGCGTCTTCTCCCGGAAAAGGATTTCTCCAACCCACACCATAAACTGCCAGCCTTCGTAAAGGAGACGCCATGAAAACCATCATGACCGACGTGTTGGTCATCGGCGGAGGCCTTGCCGGATTGCGCGCGGCAATCGGGGCCAAGCGACGCGGCCATCGCGTCCTGATCCTCTCCCTGGTTCCGCCCAAGCGTTCCCACTCGGCGGCGGCGCAAGGCGGGATGCAGGCGTCGCTCGCCAATGTGATTCGCGGCCAGGGCGATTCTGAAGACGTACACTTTGAAGATACCGTGCGCGGCAGCGACTGGGGCGCGGATCAAATCGTGGCGCGCATGTTCGTAAATACCGCACCCAAGGCGGTACGCGAACTCGCGGCCTGGGGCACGCCCTGGAGCAGGGTGCGCCGGGGCGAGCACAACGTCGTCATCAACGGCGAAAAAGTCACCCTCACCGAACGCGACGAAGCGCACGGCCTGATCGCGCAACGCGATTTTGGCGGCACCAAGAAATGGCGCACCTGCCATGTCTCGGATGGAACCGGACACGCCATGCTGTTTACCGTAAGCGATCAGGTCATCAAACACGACATTGAGGTGCTGGAACGCACCGAAGCTCTTGCCCTGATTCACGATGGCGAACGCTGTTATGGCGCGGTCGTGCGCGATCTTGTCAGCGGGGAAATTTTTACCTGCATGGCCAAGGCGACGATCATCGCAACCGGCGGCGCGGGAAGGCTGTATCGCGTCACCACCAACGCGGTAATCTGCGAAGGCATGGGGCACGCGCTGGCGCTGGAAACCGGAATCGCGCCGCTCGGCAACATGGAAGCCGTGCAGTTTCACCCCACCGGTATTTTCCCGGCGGGCATCCTCGTCACTGAGGGCTGCCGGGGCGACGGCGGCCTGCTGCGCGACGTGGACGGGCATCGCTTCATGCCAGATTACGAACCGGAAAAGAAGGAGCTTGCCTCGCGCGATGTCGTCTCCCGCCGGATGGAGGGACATATCCGCAGCGGCAGGGGCGTTCCCTCGCGCTTCGGCGAGCACCTCTGGCTTGATATTACCCTGCTCGGCAAGCACCACATCGAATATAACCTGCGCGAAGTCAAGGAAATCTGCGAGACCTTCCTGGGCATAGACCCAGCCCGCCACTGGATTCCCGTGCGTCCGGCGCAGCATTACACAATGGGCGGGGTTCGCACCGACTATACCGGCGAATCGCCCTGGCTGAAAGGGCTGTTTGCGGCAGGCGAAGCGGCCTGTTGGGATTTGCATGGCTTCAACCGGCTGGGCGGCAACTCCGTAGCCGAAACCGTAGTCGCGGGGATGATTGTCGGCGAATTCATCGCCGACTTCTGCGATGATCCTGCCAATACCGTCGCCCAGCCGCTTACGCTCGCGGCGGAATTCGCCCGGCGGGAAAAAAGCTCGCTGGAAGAACTGCTGCGCCATCCCGGCAAAGAAAATGCCTTCCAGCTATGCGCGGAAATGCAGGAAATCATGACCCGTTGCGTCGGCATCTTCCGTAACGCCGACGGCCTTCAGGAAGGAGTATTTCATCTCCAGCGCCTGTTGCAAAAAAGCCGCGACATCGGAATCACTGGCAAGAGCGGCGGCAGCAACCCGGAACTGGTCGCCGCCTATCGGGTCCGACGGATGTTGAAGCTCGCCATTACCATCGCGCAAGGCGCTTATCAGCGTACCGAAAGCCGGGGGGCGCACTTCCGCGAAGATTTTCCGCAGAGAAACGATCGAAGCTGGCTCAAGCGAACCCTCGCCTTCTGGCCGGTTGACCCGGAAGCCACCCTGCCCCGCCTCGACTATGAGGCGCTCGATGTAAAGAGCATGGAACTGCCGCCGGGTTGGCGCGGCTATGGCGCGAAGGACTACATCAATCACCCGGACACCGAAGAGCGGCAATTTGAGATCGAGCAGATCAAAAATCGCTTCCAGATGGACGGTAAAGACCGTTTCGCCCTGCAAGAGGCTCTTATGCCCTATACCGGCCGTCTGCCTGAAATTCTGCGCGGGAAAAATGAGCGCCTGGATGAACCTCTGGAGAACACTTGATGAGCCACCGTCAAATCACCCTGCAAATCCTGCGTTACAACCCGCAGGACGCCGCTTCCAAACCATGCCTGCAAAGCTATACGCTGGAAAAAGCCGATGGCATGACGCTCTTTATCGCCCTGAATGAAATCCGCGAGCAACAGGACCCGACCCTGCAATTTGACTTCGTTTGCCGCGCCGGAATCTGCGGCAGTTGCGCGATGATGGTCAATGGTCGCCCCCGGCTTGCCTGTCGCACCCTCATATCCGACCTGCCGAAAAAGATTATCCTGGCGCCGCTTCCCTTCTTTGAATTGATTGGCGACCTCTCCGTCAACACCGGCAAATGGATGCGAGGCATGAGCAAACATCTGCAAACCTGGCTGCATAGCCAGGAAGAATCGCCCGACCTGAACCGGATTGAAGAACGCATGGAGCCGGAAGAAGCCGAAGCTGTATACGAGATGGATCGCTGCATCGAATGCGGCTGTTGTGTTGCCGCCTGCGGAACCGCCCAGATGCGTCAGGATTTCGTGGGCGCGGTTGGTCTTGGCAAAATCGCCCGTTTCCGTCTTGATCCCCGCGACACCCGCGCGGACGGCGATTTTTACGAGCTGATCGGCGACGACTCCGGCGTATTCGGCTGCATGTCGCTCCTCGCCTGTCACGATGTCTGTCCCAAATCCCTCCCCCTGAAAAGCCAGATTGCCTTTTTGCGCCGAAAAATGGCTCAGACTTCCATCCGGCAGGAATAAGGCGACTTTCATGCTGCCGGGCGGCATTGTTTGCGACAGCTAGTCTTTGCACGTTTGGGTAGCGGCATATTTCGGCCAGATTATCTCGCCCTTGGCGTTTTTCAGGACTTCAAGGCCGCATACTATGTCTATCTGGACAACGATCTGGCCTTTTGCGTTGATGTAAGAATGCTTTTTTCCGCCGTTTTCTAGGGCTATTGCCAAGTCATAGGCATCATCGGTATCAAAATTGAGAGCATACCTAAACCTTGGCTGAATCGCCCATTCACCTTGAGCGTTGATGTAACCGTAATGCCCGTTTTCCTCGACTACTGCCAACCCATTGGCTGCAAAAAGCCCTGCTTCTTCAAACCTCGGCGGAATTACCATTTCGCCTTGGGTATTGATGTAGCCATACTTCCTATTTTCCTTGACCCTAGCCAAACAGTTGTCGGAAAAACCAATAGTATGCTCAAACCTTGGCGAAACTACCCATTCACCCTGAGTGTTGATATAACCCCACCTTCCATTTTCCCAGACTGCTGCCAACTCACAGGCGTAGAAGCTGTAAGCGCCCCCAAACTTCGGAGGTATTACCCACTTACCTTGAGAATTTATGTAACCCCACTTCCCATTTTCCTTGACCAGAGCCAAACCATTGGCAGCAAAATCCTCGGTACTTTCAAACCTCGGTAGAATTATCCACTTACCCTGAGTGTTGATATAACCCCATTTACTGATTTCCTTGACCGCTGCCAGACCGTTCGCTGCAAAAAACCGGGCAACCTCAAATCTTGGTGGTATCGCCCACTCGCCTAGAGAGTTGATGTAACCCTCTTTCCCATTTTCTTTAGCTGCTGCCAAGCCATTGGCGGCAAAACGCCGGGCAGACTCAAATCTTGGCGGAATCACCCATTCTCCCTTGGCGTTGATGTAACCATCTTTCCCGTTTTCTTTAGCTACTGCCAAGCCATTCGCAGCAAACTCCCCAGCATCCTCAAACCTTGGCGGAATTACCAACTCACCCTTGGCGTTGATGTAACCGCATTTCCTATCTCCTATACATATCTTAAAAAGTTTCTCAAGCTTATGTAACCTGCGTTCCGCTGTTGCTGTTACTGTCGCTGCCGTCGTCCCGCCTTCCTGCGCCCCGTAAGCCGTAGCCGAAAGCCCAATCGCCAGAGCTGCGGCCAAGAGTCCGGCACATCGTACTTTTTTATGACAAGCAATCAACATGACAACGCTCCACAAGCTGAAAATGAAAACAACCTACTCCGCTGCCAGTTCCAGCGAAAATTTGCCTCTCACATCCGCTGCGGCAATCACTTCGTCGGACTGGCTGGCGGCAGCACCCATTTCAGCAAGGCGCTGGTTGGCCTGCCGCAAACGTTGCACCACACGACTCACCAGCGCCTCCTGCATGCGCTCCTGCAATTCTTCCGAAGCCAGTGCCAGAGCAGCCATGCTGATCTCCAGCAAGCGGCATGGCGTAATGGTTATGACCGTCGCGCTGTGCGTGGGGTCTCTCTTGTAGAGATAGGACATCTCGCCTACCGGCTCCCCTATGCCCAGCCGACAAACAGCCTTGCCCGCGACCGAAACCTCCACCTCGCCCGCCACCAGAATGCCGAAAATCTGGTGACTTTCCCCTTCCCGCATTAACGTTACCCGTTCGCCCACATCGCGCCAGATCGAAGAGCGCAGCACCTCCCAGAGCTCCACATTCTCAAACTCAAAGAAAAAATCCATCTTGCGCAGGATGGAAAAATGCCGGGCATCCTCAACCAGAACCTCATCTTCATCGCCCTGAATCTTGTAGCGCACGGAGGCCAAATCCTTGGCAAACTCCGCGCCATTGTTGTAACGGCTGTAAGTTTCCTTTTCCAGCGACTTCTTCAGGATGGCGTCCAGCTTCTTGGGCAGGTTGGGATTCAGGCGCGACACGGTAGGCGAATCCGTATTGATGATCTTGTAGATCAGCGCCGCCTGGCTTTTAGCCCGGAACGGCAGCCGCCCGGTCAAAAGCTGAAAAAACACCACCCCCAGCGAATAAAGGTCGGTTTTCTGGTTCAGCGGGTAGGATTTCAACTGTTCCGGCGACATGTACGCAGGCGAACCGACCCCCATGACAAAGGTGGAATCCCGATCCATGTCCTTCTTGATGTTGATCGCCAGGCCAAAGTCGGCAACTTTAGGATTGTCGTCCTTGTCAATCAGAATATTGGCGGGCTTGATGTCGCGGTGGATTATGCCCTGGCGGTAGGCATGATCGAGCGCCATGCAACACTTGAAAATGATGCCGATCACCCGATGCAATGGCAGCATACTCTCAATCCGGCAGAAGTCTTCCAATGATGTGCCTTCCACGTACTCCATCACGATGAAGGCCTGGCTCTTTTCCACCACAGCGTCGAAGACGCGGACGATATTAGGGTGAATAAGCCTTTCGGAAACGGCGCGCTCGGTACGGAAGAGCTTGCGCATCCGGCGCGAAACCGCCGCGTTCTCCTGGTCGAAACGCACCAGTTTCACCGCTACCTGCCGGTCTTCATCAGGATCATGGCACAGGTAAACCACGGCCGTAGCGCCTTTACCAAGCTCTTTGATGATTCGGTACTTGCCGATACTGTCCATTCTGCCCCAAATTGATTTCACCGCAACAGCTTTAATGGTACATGAATATTCGGGGAAGATTTGTAAAAGACTTGAAAAAAAAAAACCTGCCCCCATGAAGGAAAAAGTCATCAAGGAGACTTATCTCATGCCTGAAAACGAAATTCCGCTCAATCCACCGGAAAATCCACCGGAAACACCGGAAACAAATGAACCCGACGCAGCACAGCGTCCCGAGCGCAATCCTCTGGAACGCATCGCCGAACTGGAGGGCAAACTTTCCGCAAGCGAAGACAACTGGCTGCGCGCCAAAGCCGAGGCCGAAAACGCGCGTCGCCGCGCGCATGAAGAAGTCGCCAGGGCGCACAAGTTTTCCATCGAGAAATTCGCGGGCGAATTGCTCGCCGTGAAAGACAGTCTGGAAGCCGCCTTGAGCAGCGAAACCCAAAGCGTGGAAACGCTTCGCAGCGGAGTGGAGTTGACCCTGAAGCAACTGGTTGCCGCGTTTGAAAGATCGGGCGTCCGGGAAGTCAACCCGCTCAACGAAAAATTCGACCCTAACCTGCACCAGGCCATTCAGACCGTGGAAAGCGAGCAGGAACCGAACATGGTGGCGCTCGTCCTGCAAAAAGGCTACCTGATTGCCGAACGGGTATTGCGCCCGGCTATGGTGTTCGTCACCAGGGCGAAGGAGTCTTAATTAATGTCAGGTTATTAAATCTATGGGCAGGCGAATTCTCATTATTCAGGGCCATCCTGCGGAGCAAAGCCTTTGCAAAGCATTGGCGAAGGAATACGAACAAGGAGCCCAAGAATCAGGGCATACGGTCAGAATATTGACTGTTCGCAATCTCAAATTTGATCCAGTCCTGCATGAAGGGTACAAAACCGTCCAGCCGCTGGAAGCGGATTTGGTCCTGGCTCAGAGCGAGATCAGGTCCGCAGATCATATCGTCATTGTTTTTCCCACCTGGTGGGGAGGTATGCCCGCGCTACTGAAAGGATTCATTGACCGAGTTTTCCTCCCTGGCTTCGCTTTCCAGTACCGCCAGGGATCCCCATGGTGGGACAAACTCCTGAAAGGAAAATCCGCGCACATCATTGCGACCATGGATACTCCGCCCTGGTATTTCCGGATTTTCTATAGAGACGCGGGCATCAATCAGATAAGGCGCATGATTCTGCAATACTGCGGTGTCGACCCTGTCAAAGTCACCCGTATAGGTCGTGTCAAGGATACGACCGATGCCTGGAAAAACGCCTGGTTATCGAAAGTCAGGGTTTTCGGGCGCAATGCCTGGTAATTCATTGAGTCACCCCACCATAAATGGCGGGGATTCCTCGATACGATTCAGGGGAGCCTACGGCTCCAAATTTAACGATTGTCTCACTGACCTCGCCATAAATGGCGAGGATTGCGTTCGACCCATGTTCAATTTTGAGGTCTTGCAGACGGCAATTGGGGTCGGGGGAGATGGCTACCGCGCTGGCTTCCAGCTTGGAGAAAAAGTAAAGCAAAATCGCTCTGACGCTTGAAATTCACCCTGTCGCCCCTATCTGGCAAACAGGCAAAAACCTTTTTTCAATTTTCTATCTGCCACTGGCAGCGTTTTCAGAAAGGATTATTTAAATGGGCAAGATCATCGGCATTGACCTTGGCACAACCAATAGTTGCGTATCAGTCATGGAAGGCGGCAGCGCCAAGGTTATCGAAAATTCGGAAGGCGCGCGCACCACGCCCTCCATCGTCGGATACGCCGAAGATGGCGAAATTCTCTGCGGCGCGCCCGCCAAACGGCAGGCGGTCACCAACCCGAAAAACACGCTTTATGCGGTCAAGCGTCTGATTGGCCGTCGTTTTGAGGAAAAAGAGGTACAAAAAGACATCGGCCTCATGCCTTACAAAATCATCAAGGCCGACAACGGCGACGCCTGGGTGGAAGTGCGCGACAAAAAAATCGCGCCGCCGCAGGTCTCCGCCGAAGTGTTGCGCAAGATGAAAAAAACCGCCGAAGATTATCTGGGCGAAGACGTAACCGAGGCCGTCATCACCGTGCCCGCCTACTTTAACGACAGCCAGCGCCAGGCCACCAAGGACGCCGGACGCATCGCCGGTCTGGAAGTCAAGCGCATCATCAACGAACCCACGGCGGCGGCGCTTGCCTTCGGCATGGACAAGGCCGACGGCAGGGACCGGAAAATCGCCGTCTATGACCTTGGCGGCGGCACTTTCGACATTTCCATCATCGAAATTGCCGAAGTGGAAGGCGCCAACCAGTTTGAAGTGCTGGCTACCAACGGTGACACCTTTCTGGGCGGCGAAGATTTCGACCAGCGTCTGATTGACTACATTATCGAAGAATTCAAAAAAGAGTCTGGCGTAGACCTGAAAAAGGATGTTCTCGCCCTGCAACGCCTGAAGGAAGCAGCCGAAAAAGCCAAGATCGAGCTTTCTTCCGGCATGCAAACCGAAATCAACCTGCCTTACATCACGGCGGACGCCAACGGCCCCAGGCACCTGACGCAAAAAATCACCCGCGCAAAATTCGAGGCGCTGGTGGACGACCTCATTGCCCGCACCATCGAGCCTTGCCGTATCGCCATCAAGGACGCCGGCCTCAAAGTCTCCGACATTGATGATGTCATCCTCGTCGGCGGTCAGTCCCGTATGCCCAGGGTGCAGGAGAAGGTGAAGGAATTTTTCGGCAAGGAACCGAGAAAAGATGTCAACCCCGACGAAGCCGTGGCGGTAGGCGCGGCCATTCAGGGCGGAGTTCTCCTTGGCGATGTCAGGGATGTGCTGCTTCTTGACGTTACCCCGCTCTCGCTGGGCATTGAGACTCTGGGCGGCGTGATGACCAAATTGATCCAGAAGAACACCACCATCCCCACCAAGGCAAGCCAGGTCTTTTCCACTGCCGATGACAACCAGTCCGCCGTGACGATTCATGTCCTACAGGGCGAACGGGAAATGTCCTCCGGCAACAAGAGTCTGGGGCAATTCAATCTGGAAGGCATTCCGCCCGCGCCGCGCGGCGTGCCGCAGATCGAAGTGACCTTTGATATAGACGCCAACGGAATCATGCACGTATCCGCGCGCGACAAGGGAACAGGCAAGGAAAACAAGATCACCATCAAGGCCAATTCCGGCCTCTCGGAAGCGGAAATTCAGGCGATGGTAAAAGACGCTGAACTGCACGCCGAAGAAGACAAAAAGGCGCGTGAACTAGCCGATGCGCGTAACGGCGCGGACGCCATGACGCATATGGTGAGAAAATCCCTTGCCGAATATGGCGACAAGCTGGAAGCTGCCGACAGGGAAAGCATCGAGGCCGCCATCAAGGAACTGGAGGCCGTTGCTCGCGGTAACGACATGGAGGAAATTACCGCCAGAACCGAGGCGCTCTCCAAGGCCGCGCAAAAGCTGGGCGAAAAAATGTACGCTTCTTCAGAAGCCGCTGCCGGCGATGCTTCTGCCGGCGCATCCGGGCAAAACGGGGCGAAGCAGGAGGATGGCAACGTGGTGGACGCTGAATTCACCGAAGTGGACAAGGAGCAAAAATAGTCCAGGCCATAGACCCGTCTTGCTGCCCTTGCCGCTTGCGGCTAAGGCAGCAAGGCTTGTTTTTATAGTCATTCCTTTGAATAAAATGACTTCATGCGTAGGTTGGGGGGAGCGAAACGCTAACCCCAACATTGTGCTTCCAGCAACCGCTACGTGTTGGGGTTCGCTACGCTCACCGCCAACCTACTGGGTACGGGCTAAGGCAGCAAGACTTGATATGTGGGTTGCGCGACCAAATTAAGGAAATTTCATGTCGAAAAAAGATTTTTATGAGGTGCTGGGTATAAACCAGGACGCAAGCGAAGAGGAAATCAAAAAATCCTATCGCAAGCTCGCCATGAAATATCACCCGGATCGCAACCCGGATAATCCTTCGGCGGAGGAAAAATTCAAGGAAGTCAAAGAGGCTTACGAGATTCTTTCCGACGCGCAAAAACGCGCGGCCTACGACCAATACGGTCATGCCGGAGTTGACCCGCAGGCCGGATTCGGCGGCGGCCAGGGTTTTGGCAATTTCGCCGATGCTTTTGGCGGCATTTTTGACGAGATCTTCGGCAATCGCGGCGGACATGGTGGTCGCGGCGGCGTTTATCGCGGCGCGGACCTGCGCTACAACCTGGAAATCACCCTGGAACAGGCCGCCAAAGGCACGGAAACCAAAATCCGCATTCCCGCCATGGAATCCTGCGAAACCTGTCATGGTTCAGGCGCCAAACCGGGCACGGAACCTAAGTCCTGCCCGACCTGCGGCGGTTCCGGGCAAATCCGTTTGCAGCAGGGCTTTTTCTCCATCCAGCAAACCTGCCATAAATGCCACGGAACAGGGCGTTTCGTCTCCAACCCATGCCTGGATTGTCATGGCGCGGGACGAGTCAAAAAACACAAGACTCTGGCGGTCAAGATTCCCGCCGGGGTGGATGAAGGAGATCGCATTCGCCTCTCCGGCGAGGGCGAGCATGGCGTAAACGGCGGCCCGCCGGGCGATCTTTACGTACAGGTGCATTTGAAGCCGCATCAGGTTTTTACCCGCGAACACAATGACCTGCACTGCGAAATGCCCATTTCTTTTACTACCGCCGCTTTGGGTGGGGAGATCGAAATCCCCACTCTGGATGGCGCGGCCAATCTCAAGATTCCGCCTGAAACCCAGAGTGGGCGGGTTTTTCGCTTGCGCGGCAAAGGCATCAAGGGGGTTCGCAGCAGCATTTACGGCGACCTGCTCTGTCATGTCGTGGTTGAGACGCCGATACGCCTGACCGAGCGCCAAAAGGAACTGCTCCGGGAACTTGAAGCCCTCTCCAGCGGACATGACGGCGCAAGGCACAATCCCCGCGCCCAATCCTGGATGGACAAGGTGCGCGATTTTTTCAACGGTTGAGTTAGAGCGGTTTCGGCCTCAATGGCTACATTATTCTGGATTCCAGCGCATGCGCCCACCATTTAGTCATTCATGCACAGACAGTAATTTATCCGTCATTCCCGCGAAGGCGGGAATCCAGAAATGCCATTCCGTTCCTATGCCGTTTCCGCATAGGAACGTCGTTTCTGTCCCAAGTTGTTTTAGATTCCTGTCCTGGCTTCCGGCGCTGTACTGGATTCCCGCCTTCGCGGGAATGACGAATGTGTGGGCAAGGCGCATAAAATGCACATTCTTGAATCAAAACAGCTCTAAACAACGCTCCTCATGACTTCTTCACCCCATACCAGGGAAGTGCGCCGCCGCCGCACTTTCGCCATCATCTCCCACCCGGACGCGGGGAAAACTACCCTGACCGAAAAACTGCTCCTGTTCGCGGGCGCGATTCAGATCGCGGGCAGCGTCAAGGCGCGTAAAGCCTCGCGTCACGCCACCTCCGACTGGATGGAAATCGAAAAGCAGCGCGGCATTTCGGTTGCCTCTTCGGTCATGCAGATGGAGTATCGGGATTGTGTCATCAACCTGCTCGACACTCCGGGCCACCAGGATTTTTCGGAAGACACCTATCGCGTGCTGACCGCCGTAGACGCGGCCTTGATGATAATTGACGCCGCCAACGGCATAGAAGAACAAACCAGACGCTTGATTGATGTATGCCGCGCGCGTAAAATGCCGGTTTTGACTTTCGTAAACAAACTTGACCGGGAAGTGCGCGAACCGCTCGATTTGCTGGATGAAATCGAAGCCGCGCTTGACATGGCCTCGGTTCCACTAACCTGGCCTGTCGGGCAGGGCAAGCTGTTTCACGGCATCTACGATTTGCGCGAGGATGTTATTAGGGTATTTCGCCCCGGCAGAGATCGTCTCACGGAAAATGACGAAACCCTGAGCGGGTTGGATACCGAGGCACTACGCGCGCGTTTCGGGAATGAATACTCCAGGGCTGCCGAAGAAATGGCTCTGGTCAGGGAAGCCATGCCCGCCTTTACGCATAGCGAATTTCTGGCGGCGCGGCAAACGCCGGTTTTTTTCGGTTCCGCCATCAATAATTTCGGAGTGCGGGAAGTGCTGGACGCGCTGGTCGACCTCGCCCCTCCGCCCGGCGCAAGACAGGCTGTTTCCCGTATCATTCAGCCGGAAGAAGCGAAATTCTCCGGTGTCGTCTTCAAGATTCAGGCCAACATGGACCCCGCTCACCGCGACCGGATTGCTTTTTTGCGCGTCTGCTCCGGGTGTTTTGAGCCGGGAATGCGCCTTAAAGTTCGGCGAACCGGCAAAGAGCTGCGCCCGACCAATGTCGTAACCTTTCTTTCCCAGCGCCGGGATCGGGTCGAGGCCGCCTATTCCGGCGACATTATCGGCATTGCCACCCACGGTGGCCTGCAACTGGGCGATACCCTCTCCGAAGGCGAGGCGCTGCAATTCACCGGCCTGCCTTTTTTCGCGCCGGAACTTTTCCGCGCCATAGAACTGGCTGATCCCATGAAGTCCAAGCAGCTTGCCAAGGGTTTAAAGGAATTGGGCGAGGAAGGAGCAATTCAGGTTTTTCGCCCGCTGCTCGGCAGCCTTATGCTTTTGGGGGCGATTGGACAACTGCAATTTGAAGTCGCGCTGCACCGCCTGAAAACCGAATACGGCGTGGAAGCGCGGCTTGCCGCCGCCAACTATACTGGCGCGCGCTGGATTTCCTGCCATGACCCGGTGGAGTTGAACCGCTTTGTTCATGCCAACGGCGGCAAGGTTTATATGGACGCCGCCGAAGCCCACGCTTATCTTCTTACCTCACGCTTTGACCTCGACCTGACCAGAGAACGCTGGCCGAAAATCGAATTTCACCCAATGCGCGAACATACAGGGCTTATGTTGCAGGGTTAGGAATCAGGGGTCAGGGGTTCATGGTAATGGGAAAAGTCATGGTTTTTGGGGTTCGGAAGAGGCGGGCTTGGGGTACACGACATTGGTGACATAGGTTTCCAATGGCCACCCGCTAAAATAATCCCGGCACGGATCAGCATTGGAAGAAACATAGGTCGGGAAAAATTTTTGACCGTTGAAATGCCAACCAATGAATGTCCAGCAATCGGGGGCATTGAGACGTGTATAGCGTGAGTCAGAGATGCTCATGGTCTTTGCGTCGAATTCGCCACGAGCCTCGATAAATTGCGGTTCGTAAGGCGGTCTGTCATTGACGATCCAGCTGGCCATCTGATCACCCAGAATGGGACGATAGCCTGAGCACAATAAGGACAGCAGTAAACGCCGATTTGTCAAACGGTGGATGCTGAAGAATCCGGCATTGAGTTTTGCTTTGAAGTATTTTTCTAGCTCCTGTTCGTCTGGCTCATGTGTGTAAGGAACGTAGCAGTCACCTATTATCCGCTGTTCGACCAGACTGGGAAGAATACGCTCAACCAAGTCCGCATCGGCAGGCTGAGTCGCCACAGGCGCTGCCACCTTGACCACGGGCATCGGCAAGGGTGGCAACACCGACGACTCGGGCTTGCTGCCGCGCCGTATAAGCGCGCCCGGAGTACCGACACGGCCTTGCCATTCGTCCATTTTCAGCAACACGGCATTCAGGCCAGCAAGAGACAGCCTGCCGTCAGGGTCGCCGCTGGCGTCGTCGCCGAACCAGATTAAAGGTTCACGATCCTTGAGCATTTCAGTCATTACGGCTAGTGACTGCTCTGGTGTAAGCTCAATCTGCCAGTTGTGATTTTTCTTCAGACCACGCAAATCCAACGTACCTGCTCGCAGGCGGTAGGAAGTGGGTTTGTTCGAATCGGGGATGCGTAGCGCTATGGCGACCGGCGTATTTGGGCCCGCTACCCTCGTGATACGCAACGACACAGACGATTCATAAACAGGCTCATTAAGCCCCTCCTCCGCCTGATACCCCGCTGCGCGGCAGGTACGCGTGTTGTCGCAGGCCAGGTCCCAATCCTTGTGAGCAAAACGATGACTATTAAAAAACTCAGGGTCAATGTCATCTTCCGCTAACGCTCCTCCAGCGCCCAAGAATACCCAAGCCGCGAGCGCCAAGCCGCAAACGATTCGTGTGGTACGCCCGTGTTTGACCCGGTTGACGTGAAAACCATCCATGTGCCATGCTCCTGTATTCTATTCGATTATCCTGACGCTCAAACATCTGGGTGCGCAGAACTCCATCTCAAACTGCGCGGGCAGCCTTGCAAATAACCATGAATAATATTTCGTCCGCCCTTATCCGTTTCATTATAATTCCATCTTTAATTCAAGTCATTTAATAAGCCTCAAGCTAGGAAATAGCGCGGTAGGTTGGGGTGAGCGAATTGCCGTCTGCAAGACCGAACCCCAACACTTTGCTATTCCATGATTATAAAATGCGCCTCATCTCCTTACGGTCAACCTGCCATGTCAATTCGATTGTTTTCTTTTCCAAATGTTGGGGTTCGCAAGCTCAACCCAACCTACCGTGCTGGAGAGACGGCTGCGGCTCAACAAGCGACAGCAATTGGCCGAGCAATTGACGCCCAGAAAATAAAGGAGGCTTGTTTTGGTGCTGAAACACTTGTTCATGGTCGGCTGACTGAGGAAACTCTTGCTGTGGCAGGGCCATTTGCCAGGCTCGCCAAGGGGCACACTATTGCTAGTGATGTTCCTGCGAACTTTGAAATATGCTACCTCAGGCCAGGTATTGAGGTTTTATCTCGTTGCGAAAAAACAGGTGAAATTGCTTACAAGCGGATAACTAAAGTATTCATGCATGAATCTCAGGAAGTATTTAATATTGAGTACTATTGTGGGCTGCTAGACAGAAACATGAGAGTAATGGCAACCGGTAATCATCCGTTTTGGGTGACTGGCAAGGGATGGGTCAATGTCATAGATCTGAAGGAGGGGGATCAATTTGAAAACTTTGATGGAAGTAGCGCAAAATTCATTGAATTAGAAAAACTATGGTACAGAAATCCAGTCTACAACATTGAGGTAGAAGATTTTCATACCTATTTTGTGGCTGGCGGCATTCTGGTCCACAACAAGAACAAGGAAATATCGTCAGTTCGACCATTGAATGAATCCAAGTTTCCGAATGCAGAAGCTCAAAAAGGGTGGGAACAGACGGCTAAGGGTCTGTAATTTAAACTGTGTCATCCGTTAATTTAGGCGTGAGCCGAGGAGGATGACATGAAACTAAGCGTGGAACAATTGGATCAATTGCTTGGGGATTGCAAGACCCCCAGGAATGTGGATAGCCTATACAGCCAGCTATTGCAGCGGGTTATCAATCGCTCGCTTGAGGCTGAGATGGACGTCCATCTTGAAGAGGTAAAGGCGACAGGGACTGCGACCCGGCGTAATGGCAAGCTCCCCAAGGTCGTCAAAGGAACGTTCGGCGAGTTGGAGATCGAAACCCCGCGAGACCGTCAAGGTAGCTTTGAGCCGCGACTGGTCAAAAAGCGCCAGATTCGGCTCGGCGGCATGGAAGAGAAGATACTGGCCTTGTACGCTCGCGGCCTGAGTACCCGCGACATTGAAAGCGCCTTGCAAGACCTGTACGGCGTCAATGTCTCGCACAGCGTGATCTCACAGGTCACCGAGGCAGTGCTTGACGAGGTAGGGGCCTGGCAGAACCGTCCCCTGGAAGCTGTGTATCCGATCATCTGGTTAGACGGCATCGTGGTCAAGGCGCGCCAGGGCAAGCAAGTGATCCGCAAAGCTGTCCATGTTGTTCTGGGCGTTAATCTGCGCGGAGAAAAAGAAGTCCTTGGGCTGTGGATTACCGAGAATGAGGGAGCGAAATACTGGTTGTCGGTGCTTACGGAGTTGAAAAATCGCGGCGTTCAGGACGTCTTCATCGCCTGCATGGATGGTCTGAAAGGCTTGCCGGAAGCGGTCAATGCCCTGTATCCGAAGACCTTAACCCAGTTGTGCATCGTCCATCTTGTTCGCGCCAGTCTGCGTTATGTAAGCGCCAGCGATAGCAAGGCGGTAGTCGCCATGCTCAAGGCCATTTATCAGTCGGCGACGCTGGAAGAAGCGGAGCGGGAATTGATAGCTCTGGAGACAGCCTGGGGCGGCAAATACCGGGCAGTTATCCGGC
>Ga0099364_10003407_pt1 | contig 24681 bp, 19 predicted proteins | sample TergutTh196P3_FD_73070 | JGI IMG/M metagenome (GOLD analysis project Ga0099364, IMG submission 73070) | Microcerotermes parvus P3 segment gut microbial communities from Pointe-Noire, Republic of the Congo - Th196 P3 | ecosystem: Host-associated > Arthropoda: Insects > Digestive system > Gut ...
CCTTGTGCATGTATACCAAATTAAGTGAGGTTAAGTTATGAATAACAGGCGCATATTTTTTCTGGCGGTGTTGGCACCTTTACTGTTTCTGAATGCCTGCAAGAACCAATCGGCAGAACACAAGGATGATATGTCATCAAGATTTGTCTCGATAGAAATCAACAAAGTCCCTTACACTCACAGAACAAGTGCTCCTGTGCAGTTAATTACAGATGAGATTTTTACATTTAAGGTTGTTCTGGAAAACAACGGAATTACCACATGGGGACCAAATGCAGAAGCAGCCCAGCATGGAGCATCGCTTCTCAGCAGGGGACATGCGAGCCATGACATAAACGATTATAATGATACCTTTGGAACATTTTTTGTCTTATATCCCATGCAAGGCGGTCTGGTAGTAAGACCCGGCGAGCAGATGACCTATGACACAGTACTGCGTGCTCCGGGCAAAGCAGGTACATATACCATGAGATGGCAGACTGCCGAATGGCCTTTAGGTCAGAATACAAGCAATCATCGTTCCAGCAATTTCTTTGGTAAAGAAATAGTTGTAAACGTCGTTGTTACCCAAAGAGAAGATATGCCCAATCTATTTGAACCCAGAGAAGGTGTTCTTGACATTTCCGATTTTGAATATTTTGGAAGCTTTAAACTTCCAGAACTTTGGTCATTTAATCAAAGACATTTATACGGCAATATAACGGATGAGAAGGTTTATCTTGATTCAGGAATAGCTTTAAGAAAGGTTAATGGGGAGCTGCGTATACTTGCCCTTACAGGTACATATCAAAACAGACTATATGAAGTCGCCATACCTCAAACTCTCAGTAAAATTACCGATACTAACCTGAGTTCTGTGCCGGTGGCAGAAACACGAAGTATTTTTTTCGGTCAAAGTAATTTTCTTGTCAATGACGGGGTGGGAGGACAATCTTGGACTCAGGGCAGTATGTGGTACGACCAGGATACCGAGTGGTTGTATTGGACAAACAATGTCTATTATCCTGCCAGCGGCAATTATGGTGCAGAGACACCTATGCTGTTTTACGCAAAGCTTGAAGGTGAAGGAGACGGCGCACAGGTGGTAAACAGACAGAGTTGGATAGATCCGAGAAATGCCGGCGCCCCTATCGGAAGTTTTATGGGCGGTGCGACTATGATTCCTGACAGTTTTGCACAAACTTACCTTAGTGGTCAGCGAAGTCTTGCCCTTGGTTTTGGCGGTGCAGGGAGTATCACTACTACCCGTTCGCTGGGACCTGCTTTAGGTGCTGTTTCGCTTAACAGTGACGGAACTTTGCAGAACGATGTTCGGTCCATTATGTATTATCCATACCATGCAACAGATGAAAGTACCCGCTGTATCAGGGACGGTAATTATCTTCCTGTCGGAGGAACAGGCACTCCAATGCCTTTGTCACCATGGGAGGGCAGATGGACTAACAATGACTTAATTAGAAGCGGTGTTTTTATCGAATATGGTGGTAAACGCGCTTATTTGACATTTGCACATCAGGTAACAGGCCGCATAGCTTATGACTTTGCCGGAAGTAATTTATTTGGTCAAAATCAGAATGTCTGGTATTTTTATGACTGGAATGACCTCGGCAATGCAATCAACGGAACAAAAACAGGTTTAATGCCGTCGAGCATTAGTGTTGTAAATTATCTTTCAAGTCATGCTGTTCTACCTGCCGACAGCCGTGTGACCGGTTCATGCTTTGACACAGAAACCGGACTTTTGTATTTGTATGTCAAAAGGGCTAATGACAGGGATCCGCTTGTGCATGTATACAAGGTTATTGCTGATGGTAATTAATCACTTCGAGTATGTCTCTCGGAAAAAGTTCTCCTCATAGCATCAAGCACATCTTTCGTAGAATACATATCCCTTAAACATATAGGATTTTTAGCTTGATCACCACCCGGAATCACAGCCAGAAAAGGTATCGACCTTGTGTTTAAACTTTTCATTAAAGCCTCGGCTTCGGGATTTTTTCTTGTTATGTCGGCACTCATCAATTCGATATTATAAGTTTTAAGGGCAGATTGTACCTTCTTGTTGTTCAACGATACACTTTCAACGAGTTTACAATTAGGACACCAATCAGCCGTAAACTTTATCATAGTAGTTTTGTTCGAGGCAATGTTTTCTAAAAGAGCAGCCTCTGAGTATTCAACATAATCTAAAAATTGTTTTTTAGTGGAAGAAAAAAGTAATTCAAAAGAAATAAAATATCCGCAAACTATTATAAGTAAAAGAGAAAAAGTTGAGATAATGCGAGTGAGTTTACTGTTTAGGGGTGAACCATATCTGCCATATATAAAAAATCCAAATGCACAAAAAGCTAACAATGTAATAGCGGGCATTATGTAATTGTAGTCAAATAAAGATAAAAGATAAACTACTGTGAAAATAAGAAAAAAAGCCATTACCTTTTCAAAGGTTTTAAGCCAATCTCCCGGTTTGGGAATAATTCGCATTAAAGCAGGATTTGCAGTAATCAAAAGATATGGAAAAGCCATACCTATTCCAATACTCATGAATACTGTAAAAATTACAATGGGAGTTTGAGAAAGAGTCCATGCCAAAGTTCCGCCCAAAAATGGACCGCTGCAAGGCGTTGCCATCAATGTTGCCAAAAGCCCCTTGCTATAAGAGTCAAGATAGGGACCTGTTTTTATTGTAGAAAGTTTTCCGGCAAAGGCAGGAATATTTATTGTAAAAACTCCAAATAAAGATAAGGCTAAAACAAAAACAATTACAGTCATAATCAAAATAAAATTGCTATGTTGAAAAAGGCTTCCCCAGCTATATCCAAGAAAAGCCGCTAAAAGAGCAAGTGCCGTGAAACTCGATAGAATACCTGCACTAAAAAGTAATCCATGTTTAAAGGGTTCATTAGAATGATTAACCATAGATGTTATTTTAAGGCTGACTACAGGAAGAACGCATGGCATAAAGTTTAAAATAAAGCCTGCTAAAATTCCAAAAAGAATTGCCATTAAAATTCCGCTTACTTCTGCCTCAGAAATTATTGGATCAAATTGAGGAAGATTTGAAACAAAATTATTAGAACTCTCGCTGTTGGGGCTTTCCCAATCAGAACCAAAGGGCAGAGAAAGTTCAAGTTGAGATTTTAATAGTTCACTAAATGGGTGCTGGGCAGTAGAGCTTACCTTAATTGGAATATCTAAATTAAATAGTTTGGGAGTGCATGTCATGTCCGTACACATGAGAGCATCAATATCTAAGTTTAATTGTAGTGTTTGACCAATAGCATTTTCTTGGGGTATCAAAGGTATAAAAAGATACATGGTGTTTTTGTGAATCCATACAAAGCCATCTTGTTGAACATATTTTTCAGATCTTGAAACAAGAGGTGCTTGAATATTGAGTTTATCTCCTTTTAAGTGAATGCTTATAGGTTTTCCAATACCCGGTCCTTTTGGATTAGCATAAATATACGATCCCTTTGGGATATTTATTATAACAGGTATGTACGATTTAACCTGTGCTTGAACAGATGTATATTCATCTAGTATGGATATAGTAATATCTTGGGCGTGTGCCGGCAAAATCCCAAGAGAGAATATCAATAAAGTTAATATATAAAGTACAAGTTTTTTCATGTTAATATACTCATATTGTGACAATTTGAAGTCAAGGATTTTCTTAAATGTTTTTTCTATTGACATTTTGTGAATAATAATCTATATTTGAAGAAATTAGCAACAAGGAATGTGTTATTGAATAAACAAAGATTTCTTCAGCAAATATTAAATAATCAAAAGAATGTTAAATTCAATGATTTTGTAATTATTCTTGAAGCATTTGGATTTTTTCGAGCAAGAACAAGCGGAAGTCATAATATATTCAAAAATAATTCAGTTAATGAAATCATAAACATTCAAAATGTTAACGGTGAGGCTAAACCGTATCAGATAAAACAATTTTTTTATTTGGTTGAAAAGTATAATTTAAAAATGGAGGAATAACTATGAAAGATTATAACAATGATGCTTTGCATTATCATATTAATATTTTTTATAGCAATGAAGATGAGGGGTATATTGCAGATATTCCTGATTTAAAAAATTGCAGTGCTTTTGGAGAAACTCCCAACGAGGCTTTGAAGCAGGTTTTGATATCTCAGGAGCTTTGGCTTGAAGAAGCAAAAAATAGTAATCTATCAATTCCGAAACCAAGATACCGACCAATGATTTATCAGGTTGTATAATACTCTTGAACATAACCTAAAAATTAAGAAAAAAAATTAAAAAAATGTTGCAAAATATAAAGGGGGTTTTATACTTGCAAAATGCAGAAATATTTTATTAATAACGATAAAAACTATGAAAATTAAGTATACTAAAATTACAATTATATTGGGGATAATCCTCTTTTCGCTATGTTCATGCGGTATCAATCTAACGGTAGAAATGCCCGGAGGTCGTGACGGATTGTCAGACTATGAAATGTGGGTGCAATCAGTAAGAGATGGGTCTATAGACTGGGATGTAAATCGTACAGATGTTGCCAACTATTTTCTTTATCTAAAAGGGCAAGGTGGCGAGGCAGGTTCTCAGGGAGAGAGTGCCTATGATTTATGGGTTGAAGAGGTGGCTAAAGGAATTGACGACCCTCACAATCCGGGAAAAATATGGCCTCAAAACCAAACCGATATATATGATTTTTTCAATTTTCTGTCAGGTGCCGATGGTCAAGGTCAAACAGGCAGTCAGGGAAAGAGTGCCTATGAGTTATGGGTTGAAGAGGTCGCTAATGGAATTGAAGACCCTCACCATCCGGGTCAAATATGGCCTCAGGATAAAACGGCTCTACCTGATTTTTGGGATTTTCTTAGAGGTTCTGATGGATTTTCAGCCCATGACATTTGGGTACAGGCAGTAAAAGATGGTGCGGTAGACTGGGATGAAAATTTGACAGATGTTGCCAACTATTTTCTTTATTTAAAGGGACAAGATGGTGAAGCCGGAGTTGCCGGAAGCAGCGGAAAAACTGCCTATGAGTTATGGCTTGAAGAGGTAGAAAAAGGAATTGAAGACCCACACAATCCGGGAAAACTATGGTCCAAAGACAAAACCGATATAAATGACTTTTGGTATTTTTTGACAGGTGCCGATGGTCAGGGTCAAGCAGGCAGTCCGGGAAAGAGTGCCTATGAGTTATGGGTTGAAGAAGTAGAAAAAGGAATTGAAAACCCTCACAATTTAGGGGAACAGTGGCCTAAAGACCAAACCGATATATATGATTTTTGGGAATTTTTGAGAGGACCTGATGGTCAATTGGAGATATCTGAACTGCCAGGTGGTGAAACAGGCGAACAAGGTGCAGATATAAGAATTGTACCGGGAAGACCCAATGTAATTGCTCAATATGTAAATCAAAACTTTAATGAGTTTGTTCGCTGGCAAGACGGCAGCGTGGCTTATATTGTATACAATAACGAAGGTACACCTGCACCCAGTGCCACAGTAAAAGGATTGCCGGGAATAGATCCTGCCAAAGAATATATTGCAGATGCAAATGGATTTTTCATTGTGCCAAAAGAAGATTTACCTGAAGACGAACCGCTATCTGCCAGAAGAGGTTCAGCCTCTGTAACATATAGCGGACTAACTGTTGCTGAAAATTCGGCATTCAATACATATGTTCCCAACAGGGTTCATATAAGAATGAGATTGCAAAATGATCCTGTGCTTGACGGCTCATTTATGAGATTCCCTTCTATTTTTGTAGAAAGAAGAACTGATGGGGGAGAATGGCAAAGGATTCCTCCATATTTGGGTGATTTACGACAGGACATTTTTGCTTATATATTAGACAATCCGCAAGACCCTGAGTCTTATAATGAACACTCGACATCCTATAATGCAGATATTTCTTCAATTGACATTTCAGCTAACAGCTCTATGAGAATTAACAGGCTGAGAAAAAGAGCAGAAGATTATTTTCGTCCTGCGAGTGTATCTGCTCTTGAATGGGATGGAGAAGATCACTATTTTACATTGGTTTTAAAAAGCTATTATGGAGAACAACCTCATATTGATGCAGTTATAAAAATGGCTCCCATACAGGCAATGCCATTAATAACTAATATAAGAGTATTTGGTTATAATTCGACAGGACAATTTTTTAATAGTATTGAAGGTGAGATGGATATAGCCGGAGCAGATATTGACTATAATTTATTGTTTAGAAATGTATTGCAAAAAGAAGACAAAACAACTGTTGGCGGCTTATCTTATATCTACTATTCTCCTGAAATAGAGAATGCTTCTGCAGTAAATCCTGCAAAACAATTTATAGTTAGATTCAATGTAACCGGAAGCAATATGAACAATAGCACCAATCAAGCCGGTATAACATCTCCTGCATTTTCAATTTTGACACCTCGTCTTGGGGCAAGCGTAATATTAGAGTGTTCAGGTTCATATTTTTATTCTTTAAATACAATAGGTTATCTAAGGGAAAGTTCAGGAAGTTATCGGATAGAAACGAGAACTGCTACTGTGGAAGGATGGCGGTATGTTTTTCCAAATATTCCTGTAGCATTAGACCCTTAATCATAAATAGAAACGGTACAAATTAAGAAGATGAAAAAAATAATCATATATACGATACTGTTTGTGATGGTTAGCTCTCAGTTAAATGCTTGGGAGTTTGGAATTGGCGGCAGTGTATTTCAGTTTAATCGCACATCATTTAGCAATTTTTCAGAGTTGGAAAGTGGATATATCTTTGACCTTAAATTAGACCATACTGTCTATGGGGGCAATCTATATGTAGCACGAGAGTTTAGTAATTATTTTTATCTTGATTTGCAGGGTTCTATGGGTGCAGCCTCAAATATGCACAATAATAATTTGAATTGGTTATTTATGATTGGTCCGGGTTTTCAATGGCGGATTGGAGGATATTTTAACTCTCGATACATTGACCCATTTTTTCGTGTCGGAATAAACTATATGTACAAGGGTTTTGAAATAATGTATGCCGGCATAGAAGGATTAGATGATGAATATATGAAATGGTTTTTGGATAATATCAGAAACAAAAATGGTCTTGATAGAAAGCACTTAATACCCATATCGTTAGGAACCGGCATAAATATGTGGTTAAATGATAGTTGGGGGATTGGTATGCAGGGAGATTATCTTATTATGCCTTACAGAAGCGTAGCCAATTCTTTACAGGGTACCCTGCGTGTAATGTACCGATTAGGAGACAGCATAGATGCGAGGTCAACTGTTAAATTTACAGATAGAACAACAGGACACATCAAAGAAATAAAAACTTTGATTGTTCTTGAAGATGTATATTTTGACTTTGATAGTGCAGATATAAAACCTGAATCAAATGAAATGTTAGATGAATTAGCTCGCGTGCTTAAACGTAATACTCGCAGCAAGTTCTTGATAACAGGTTATACCGATTCAAGAGGATCTGAAAGATATAATCTAGAACTTTCAGAAAATAGAGCCGAAGCTGTTGTAAAAGCCCTTGTTCAAAGAGGGGTGCCGTCGAATATGTTAAAATTTAGGGGAGTTGGCAGTAAAATAGCTTTTGCAAGTTCTTCTGAATCTGATGAGGTAAGAGCAGGTGATCGTAAAATAACTATTGAGCCTATATCTAATCAAGCGTATTGGGATCATTTGCCAGAACATGATTTAGTTATCAGATAAAACAACTCAACTTCTCTTTGGTAGGTATTTTAAAGGATCGGCAGGGCGGCCGGCATGATCTATTTGAAAATGTATTCTGCCGGTTTCACTATTGGATGTAGCTATAACTCTTCCGATATTTACCTCTTCACCTTCTTTTACTCTAATATTGGATAAATTAGAATAAACAGTCATGTACCTATCTGCATGTGAAATAACAATGTATCTGCCATAACCACGCATCTCGCCTATTTTTTTTACAGTACCTCGTCCCGAAGATATTATTTCGGTTCCCGGTTTTGAGAAAATAATCAATCCTATAGAACTTACTCCGCTTGTTCCATCATTTTGAAATCGTACGATATTTTTTGAAGGCCAAATAAATTTAGGTAAACTTTCTCCCTGTGTTTGAATTTTAAGTTTCATGCCTATATTAAGTTTGGCTTGATTGCTTAAATTGTTCAAATTAGCTATTGAATCGACACTAACAGAATGACTTCTTGCTATGGAAGAAAGAGTGTCGCCCTTTTTTACGGTATAATCTATATAGACAGGTACCCTTGGAATTTTGAGCCTTGCCCCAATATTAATATTAGCTTGATTGCTTATATTATTCAATTCGGCTATCGAGTTTACACTAACCGAATGGTTTCTCGCTACAGAAGAGAGGGTATCTCCTTTTTTTACAGTATAATCTATATAATTGTTTTTACTTTGATTATTGGCTTGCGGATTGGGTCTGTTTGTATTAGCATTTGTTTGCTGATTTTGTCTATTTGTGTTAGTATTTTGATTGTTGGCTTGCTGATTAGGTCTATTTGTGTTAGTATTTTGATTGTTGGCTTGCTGATTGGGTCTATTTGTGTTTGCATTTTGATTATTGGCTTGCTGATTAGGTCTATTTGCATTAGTATTTTGGTTATTAGTTTGCGAATTTGACTTATTTGTGTTAGTGTTCTGTGTTGGAATTTTAAGTCTTGCCCCAATATTAATTTGAGCTTGATTACTTATATTATTCAATTTAGCAATTGAATCTATACTAACCGAATGATTTCTGGCTACCGAGGAAAGAGAATCGCCCTTTTTTACAGTATAAAGTATATAATTATTTTGTTTTTGATTATTTGAATACACCAAATCTGAACATATACACATATATGTCATGATAAAAACAATTATAGTACATATTTTTAGTATCAAAAATCGCATTTTATGTTCTCTAAGCATAGCTATGCCATATAGGGACAAATCCCCTTATCAAATTATCGTACTTGGGTACTTTATTTTTTACATAAATTACATAAAATAACGCAAATATAAGAAAAAAGCTTGTTATTTTTACAGGGTATAATAGGATAATTGACTGTTGTTCAAATAGCTCAAAGTTTAATTTAGGGGAAATAAATGGGTTGCAAAGTTGCTATCGGTACCCAATGGGGTGATGAAGGAAAAGCCAAGATGATCGACTTCTATTCAAAGAATGCCGACATCATAGTAAGGTATCAAGGAGGGGCTAATGCCGGTCATACCGTAGTTGTAGGCGGTAAAAAGTATATTTTTCATCTTATACCTTCGGGGGTGCTTCATAAGGATAAATTTTGTGTTATAGGAAACGGATTAGTTTTAGATCCCGAAAAGCTTCTCAACGAAATAGAAGCACTCGAAATGGAGGGATTAGACGTAAAAAAACGATTTGTTATTTCAGATGCAGTTCACCTTATTTTGCCATATCATAAAGCCCTTGATGCAGCTATGGAAGAAATTAGAGACAGTAAAATAGGCACTACTCAAAGAGGTATAGGTCCCTGTTATGCCGATAAAAACTTGAGAATAGGAATAAGAGCCGGAGACATTTTCGACACAGATGCCTTGAAAGAAAAGATAGAACTTGCTTTGAGGTTTATAAATCCCCAACTTGTGAAAATATATAATAAGCACCCATTTACTGTTGAGGAAATATTTAAAATACTTGACTTTTTTAGAGAAAAAGCAGGCGAAATGATAGCCGATTCTCAGGCTTTTATGCATCATGCAATCAACAACAATAAAAAAATTCTTTTAGAGGGAGCACAGGGTTTTGCACTTGATATTGATCACGGAACATATCCATATGTTACATCTTCAAATCCTACAATAGGCGGGGCTTTAAGCGGAACCGGGCTCAATGCTTCTAATATAGATGAAGTTATAGGAATTACAAAGGCTTATGTCACAAGAGTGGGCGAGGGACCTTTTCCTACCGAAGCTGAGGGTGACCATGGAGATAGACTAAGAGTAAACGGTAAAGAGTTTGGGTCTACTACGGGTCGACCAAGACGATGTGGCTGGTTTGATATACCTCTTATTAATCAATCTAAACTTATAAATGGATTATCCAGCATAGCACTTACAAAACTTGATGTTCTTACGGGTTTTAAAAAGATAAAAATAGCTGTAAAATATGAACTTAATGGCAAGAAAATAGATTATTTTCCGGCAGCGAGGCTTTCAGAGGTTAAACCTATTTATAAAGAGCTTGATGGTTGGGATGAAGATATTACAGGGGTTAAAAAATTTTCAGATTTACCCAAAAATGCCCAAAAATATGTTAATTGTATTGAAGAGTTAGCTGGTATACCGGTTTCAGTATTATCTGTAGGTCCGGGTAGAGAGGCAACTTTTTATAAAAATTAAGCTTGATTTTAGCTAAAAAAGTGGTTTTATTAGGATAAATTTAGTTGACAAAAATGCTGGTGATAATTTACTTGGTCAGATGGATAAGTTGGATGAGTCGCTAGCTCAGGCGGTAGAGCAACGGCCTTTTAAGCCGTGGGTCCTGGGTTCGAATCCCAGGCGACTCACAAGTTTTTATCGTTTATAGTATTTGTCCCCATCGTCTAGGGGTCTAGGACACCGGGTTTTCATCCCGGCAACAGGGGTTCGAATCCCCTTGGGGATGCATGGAAATGACGTTATGTAGGGGCGAAAAATTTTTCGCCCCTACACGTTATCATCGTCAGATTTTAAATCTTCGGTATTTCCAATATCTTCGTCGAAATTTTCTAAACTCTTAGTAACTTCATCATCTTTTTTAGAATCCTTGTTTTCAGTATCTTTATTTTTGGATTTTTCTGAATGTAGTGAATGTGCATCTATTCCGCTTTTTTCAAAAAACTGAATAGATGAAATGCTTTCAAAGTCTATCAATACGCTAAGTTCTTCTAATGATAACATATCTTCAATTACTTTGGTAAAAAACTCGGTAATTTCTATTATTAGGTTGCTATCAATCCAGTTAATTATATTTTGAATATGTTCTTTTGAAGTAAATCTTTCTATTACATTAGAAAAAAATTGTGTTTTATCTTTACAATGGCTGTCGAGTTTAAGCTCTTTATCTATTATGTGTTGAAACTCAAAAGCTCCCACAAGAGGTTTATAGCGATAAAGTGAAGGTAATTCTGATACGATACTAACTGTTTTAAGTACATCGAGATGTAATTTATTTATGTAAATAATAAAAAGCCCAAAACGAGTATCGTCGTTGTTTTTAAAGCGTCCTTTTATTACTATTATATCTTTAATTGTTCCATCTAAAATCTTTTTAGCGACCTCTGTGTTGCCATCAACAAATTCTTCTATTAGTTTGAGTTTTTTGAAATACTCTTTTGCACGATCAAATCCAGACATAAAATACCTCTTCTGTATGAGATTGTTATATAACTTAACACTTTTGTCAAGGATTTTTCACGGGGTCAGAGCATCTTTTTTTGTTAAAATTTTCAAAAAAAACTTGACTTTTGGATGCTTTTTACATACATTTGAAGCATATTGACTATACAATGGAGAATTGTTTGTTTATAATTAAACGATTTAATCGGGTTAGTTTTTAAAAATAATTGGTGTTTAATATGAGAATAACTAAATCAATCAGAAGAAACTTTTTTGTAATTGTGATGATCGTTATTTGTCCACTTTTAATATCTTGTGGACTTTCAGAACACTTTCACGATTTTAAAGATGAAATTTTTACTATTACCTTTCATCCGAATGGTGGTGAAGGTGGTCCCGATTTTGTAATAGCCACATATCGTAAAATAATGCCAAACATTAGTACGCAAGACCCCCCTGAAAGAGAAGGACATAATTTTGCCGGATATTCTGATTTACCTGAGGGCGGAACAGAATATTATTTTTATGACATGACAAGCAACAAAATCTGGGATAAATTTAGGGATGATACATTGTATGCTCAATGGATTGGTATTAACCAACGAGTTGTTGCCTTTAACGATAATGGTGGAGATACTTATGCAGATCCGACAAGTAGAATTGTTGATGTTGGACAAACTGTTGCCCCACCGGAAACAAATCCGACACGAATTGGGTATAATTTTGATGGGTGGTATAGAGAAGAAACAGGTATTACTGCATGGAATTTTAGCTCTGATGTGGTTACCGAAAATATTACCTTGTTTGCTCGATGGAATGCTATTGCCTATACGATTGAATATATAGGCAATCATGCTAATGTAACAGGTGATACACCATTTACTACCCATATATATGATGAAGAAAAAAATCTCAGTGCTAACGGTTTTGAGGTTGCAGGTTATACTTTTATAGAATGGAATACTGCTTCTGATGGTTCGGGTATTAGCTATGCAAATAATGAGATTGTTTTGAATTTGCGTGATACTGTCGGTGTAATTAGATTATATGCACAATGGAGCAGCCTTCCAAGCATTGTATATGAAGATGAAACATTGCCAAATGGAACTGTAGGAGTACTTTATGAAGAAAGTGTATCAACCGTTTTGGATGTAGTTGGTGTTACATATGCTTCGACTGATGCACCTGATTGGTTGACTGTTGCACCTGATGGAAATATTACCGGAACACCTACTGAGGCAGGGACATATGATTTTACAGTAATTGCAAGTGCAGATGGTTATATAAGTGCAGAGGCAACTTTTACTATTACCATACTTCCACAATCAACCATAATTCCCGATATAAGTTGGTACGATGATAACGATACCATTACGATTTTTGATTTAAACACTGCCGAACAATTAGCAGGTCTTGCACATTTGGTAAATGGTGAAAATAGTTTTAGGAATAAAACCATCAACCTTGATTCTAATATTGACCTTGCCGGTTACGACAACTGGACACCCATAGGTCTAATAGATGCTCTTGCTTTTAATGGCACTTTTGACGGTAAAGGTCATATAATTACAGGGCTAACAATTAGCGGCACCTCTACAACAAATCAGGGAATGTTCGGCTCTATAGGATATGAAGGAGTTGTTAGAAATCTAGGGCTTGTTGATGTTAAAATCAATGTTAGCAATAGCGATTTGAGCACCGGCGGCATAGCTGGGGCTAACCTTGGTATAATAGAAAACTGCTTTGTCACAGGCAGTATAAGCGGAATCGACAATGTTGGCGGTATTGCCGGGTGGCTCCATGAAACTGTAAGAAACAGCTATGCCGCAGTAGATGTTAGCGGTAACAGAAATGTTGGCGGCATTGTGGGAACTAACCAAATTAACGGTTCTTCTGCTGCTATGGTGGAAAACTGCTATGCCGTAGGTACAGTTAAAGGAAACAACAATGTTGGCGGCATTGCGGGTGGAAGTGATTATGAGGATCAAGATGGCAGAGTGCTAAATAGCGTTGCTTTAAACTTGTCAATAGAGAGAACAGGAGGTGGAAGTAATACTACTTTCGGACGTGTGAGAGGTTTTACAAGTACAAGCGGCAGACTTACCAATAACTATGGCAGAGAGGGTATGACATTTATAAGTGGTGCAACTTCACAAACCAATTTTCCAGGTCATACTGTTGCCGGCAAAGATGGAACAAATGTTCCGGCAACAAACTATAACAGAGAAACTTGGTGGACAACAGTAAGTACATGGAATACAACTAATCCTGCCACTGCATGGAATTTCAATAACACAAACGGTGTTTGGATGTGGAACTCTAACACTAATTTGCCTATTTTGAGAGGCTTTGTGGTGCCACAGAACCATACAGTTTTGCCTTTAGCAGATCGACTTGAATCACTTATAGGATTAGCAGGAGGTCCTCACACCGTTGCTGTTAGTGGAAATCAATCCCTTGGTACTTTGAACTTAACCTCAGGTACGACAGAACCATACAGTTTTGCCTTTAGCAGATCGACTTGAATCACTTATAGGATTAGCAGGAGGTCCTCACACCGTTGCTGTTAGTGGAAATCAATCCCTTGGTACTTTGAACTTAACCTCAGGTACGAATATTACTCTCAAAGCAAACAACCCTACAACTATAGAGCTTTCGGGTACAGGACGCCTTTTTACAATAAGTTCTAGTGCTACGCTAAGATTAGAAGGTCCAATTACTATTAGAGGAAAAAGTGATAATACCCAACCATTGATACAGCTCGATGGAGGGTCTCTTACTATTGGAGAAGAAGTAGAAATTACTGATAATCATAGCAGTATTAACGGTGGGGGTGTGTTTGTAAATAATGGAAGCTTCTCCATGACCGGTGGAACTATATCAGGTAACACATCAGATCAGAATGGTGGAGGTGTGTTTGTAAATATGGGAGACTTCTCCATGACCGGTGGAATTATCTCAGGTAACACATCAGATAGTGGTGGAGGAGTGTTTGTGAATGGCGGAAACTTCTCCATGACCGGTGGAACTATTAGAGGAAATACGGCAAGAACTAGAGGTGGTGGAGTAACTGTGATGACTACCGGACATTTCACTAAGATATTTAACTCTATTATTACCGGCTATAATAATGATACCTCTAATGGCAATGTGGTAAGGAATGCAAGTAATACGGTTGTGGACAATATGGGGCACGCGGTGTGGGTAAATACTAATCCACCAAGGCTAAGGGGAAATACTGCAGGGTTTGGGGTAGACTTAGATTCAAGCCAAGCAGGTATACTTGGTGGCTGGGAGTAATAAAATAGGCAGGAATTAGGAGTTTGTTCAATTCACTTGACACAGCACACTAAATAATTATTCTGCACATAAGGATAAACTATGGATAAACTTAGCAGAAATGATTTGTGTTGGTGTGGAAGCGGTAAAAAATACAAAAAGTGCCACATGGATGAAGATGTACTCACAGGTGCCGACAAAACCAGAATAAAGCCGGCTCCGGGTGTTATCGTCAAAACACCCGATCAAATAGAAAAAATTCGGCAAAGCGGAAAGGTTACAAAATCGGCATTAGACATGATTTCAAGTGAAATCAAAGAAGGCGTTACCACAGATAAGTTGAATAAACTCATCCACGAATTTATATTATCTCATAAGGGTATACCGGCACCCTTAAACTACAAAGGGTTTCCTAAAAGTGTGTGTACATCTTTGAATAATGTAGTATGCCATGGAATACCCGATAATACGGTTTTAAAGGATGGGGATATAATCAATATAGATGTTACCGTAATCTTAAATGGATACTACAGCGATGCAGGGCGAATGTTCACGGTGGGAACAATATCCGACCAAGCAAAGAAGCTAATTAAAGTAACCAAAGAATGTTTGCACTTAGGTATTGAACAGGTAAAACCTTTTAATGATATAAGCGAGATAGGAAATGCAATTGACCGTCACGCAAGAAAAAATGGTTTTTCAGTAGTGCGAGATTATGGGGGGCATGGCATAGGCTTGCAATTTCATGAGCAGCCCCATCTGCATCATTATAAACATAAAAGTACAGGCATTAAGATGATTCCCAATATGACATTTACAATTGAGCCGATGATAAATGCAGGCAAATATGAAACCGTTCTTTTAAAGGATGATTGGACAGCGGTAACTGCCGATGGATCCCTCTCAGCTCAATGGGAACATACGGTAAGAGTGACCGATGATGGAGTGGAAATTTTAACTATCTAATCTTGATGAATGCCCTTAACTACAAAGAAACCATATTCGGCAATAAGATTGGGAATAATTTTTCTTATGCGATCTTTACCATGCAGTCTCGAAAAATGTTTTTCGCATAAAATCTTATAATTAAATTTTTTACAGTATTCTCTAAAATCTTTTATCGTAAGCATGTGGATATTTGGAGTATTATACCATTCATAAGGTATAGACTGCGATTTAGGCATTGTTCCAAAAAGTGAAAATTTAATTCTAACAGGATAATATGCAAAATTAGGAAAACTAAAAATGGCAGTTTTGCCTATTCTTAAAATTTCATCTATAACAAACGAAGGTTTCTTAACGCTTTGAAGAGTTTGATTGAGTATAACATAGTCGAAAGATCCGTCTTTGTAATCAGATAATCCTTCATCTATATCGGCTTGATAGCAAAAGAGACCTTTCTCAATACATTTAGAAACTCCGCTTTCAGATATTTCAACTGCAAAAGGGAAAATATTTTTTTCGTCTTTAAGCAATTGAAGAAGACTGCCGTCACCACAGCCTAAGTCTAACACCTTTACTCCCTGTGGAATTATTTCAAATACGTTTTGATAACCTATATTATTCATTTACTTTATTAAACTCACTTTTTAAAAAATTTGCAATACTGTTTTCGAGGGTTTTGTTTTCAAGCAAAAATGAATCGTGTCCCTTATCTGATTCTATGTCTATATAGGTTACGTTTTTGCCGTCTGCTCGTAATGCCTTTACTATATCTTTTGACATTGCACTTGGATATAACCAATCAGACGAAAAACTTGCAATTAAAAAGTTTGATTGTGTGTTTTCAAAAACTTCAAAAAGACTTTCATCTTTATGTTTACGCATATCAAAAAGGTCAAGGGCACGAGTTATATATAGATATGAGTTTGCATCAAATCTATCTACAAATTTAATTCCTTGATATCTTAAATAAGACCCCACCATGTATTCGGCATCAAAAGAAAATGCATCGTGATCTGATGCTTGATAGTTTCTTCCAAATTTTTCGTGCATATGAGTTTCGCTTAAATAGGTTATGTGTCCTATCATTCTTGCCAATGCAAGTCCTACTGATGGATTTTTTTTTCCATAATAGTTTCCCTTGTTCCAGTTGGGGTCGGTCATAATGGCTTGTCGCCCTACTTCGTTAAAGGCGATGCCCTGTGCCGATACAAGAAATGAGGTTGCAAGTGCAATAACAGAGTTAACTCTTTTGGGATATTGTATTGCCCATGAGAGAGCCTGCATTCCGCCCATAGACCCGCCTGCAACAGCTAAAAGTTTTTCTATTTCGAGATAATCTATTAGATGCCGTTGTGCTTCTACCATATCTTGTACGGTTACCAAAGGAAAGGAAAGGGCATAAGGTTCTCCTGTTTGTGGATTTATTGAGGATGGTCCGGTTGAACCTGTGCATCCTCCTATCACATTTGAGGATATTATAAAATATTTGTCGGTGTCAAATGCTTTGCCGGGACCTATATACCCATCCCACCAACCTGCGTTCTTATCTTCGGGACTGTGATATCCCGCTGCATGAGCACTTCCTGAAAGAGCATGAAGAATTAATATGGCATTTGATTTTTCTGAATTTAGTTTACCATATGTTTCATACGCTATTGTAACAGGACCAAGTTCTTTACCCGATACGAGTTTTAATTTTTGGTTTTCGGCAAAGGTAAAGTATTCTGTTTTTACAATACCTACACTATTAGTTTTATTTATATTATTCATGATTTTTCCTAATCTGGTGGGAATTATACGAAAAAGTCGACAACATGAAGAAACTGTTCTCATCTTTACGGTATTCCCGCCGGAGTTGGCACCTTTTAAAGGTTGCCGTGGTTTCACAGGGCCGATCCCTCCACCACTCTCGATAAGACTATTTGGTTACTTTTAATATACGGCTATATGGTGTCAATGAAAATTTGAAATTTAATTATGATTTTAGCAGATGTTCAACTGACAGTTTGAAAAATTAAATTTTGGGTCTAATAATTTTTATTATAGATAAAACCCAAAAAAAATTTGACAAAAAATAAGATTTCGATATAAAGGCTATATTGTAAATTAAATCAAGGAGTTTAGAAATGAAAAACATTTTAAAATTATTCACAATTTTTTTATTAACAGCACTTAGCAGTTTGCTAATAGCCTGTGGTGGTGATTCTAATAAAGCAGAATCTTACACCATAACATTTCACGCCAATGACGGCAGTGGGGATGTTGTAACTCAAAGTGTTGTAGAAAACACAGAGACATCATTAAGAGCAAATACATTTTCAAGAGAAGGCTACACCTTTGGGGGATGGTCAACTACACAAACAGGAAATGTAGAATATGATGACGAGTCAAATTATTCAATGATGAGTTCAGACGTAGACCTGTATGCAGTATGGACACTTATACCCGAAGTTACGGTAATTTTCCATAGTAATGACGGTAATGAACTAACAAGAAGTCAAAATATTCAAATAGGCTTATCGGCAAATTTAAGAACAAATGATTTCACAAGAATAGGACACACCTTCAGCGGATGGTCAACTACTCCAACAGGAAATGTAGTATATGCAGATGAGGCAAATTATACAATAGGTGATCAAGATGTAGCATTATATGCAGTATGGACAGCAAACACTTATACGATAAGTTTTGATGCCAATGAGGGTACAGGCGGACAAATATCAGATTTAACGGCAACATTTGGACAACCAATGCCTGCAATAACTGTTCAGGCACCAACAAGAACAGGACTTTACTTTACAGGGTATTACGATGCTCAAACAGGCGGCGTGATATATTATAATGCAGATTTGACAAGTGCGAGAGATTGGGATAAGACGAGCAACACCACATTATATGCTCAGTGGATGGAGCTTTATGAACTTGGCGAAACAGGTCCCGGTGACGGTATAATTTTCTATGTAAGCGAAGCAGGCTTTGAAGTAACAGGTTATGGAACAGCTCACTATCTTGAAGCAGCCCCTGCCGATATAGAAACAGCACTTGCATGGGGTGGACAAGGTGCTACAATTGGCGGTACCGGGCAGGAAATAGGCAGAGGCCGGGATAATACCAACCGTATTCTTGCTGGTGTTCCGACTGCACCTGCAGCATTAGCTTGCAGGAACTATACCGGCGGAGGTCTAAGCGATTGGTTTTTACCGAGTAGAGATGAACTCAATCAATTATATTTGCGAAGGACTCTTGTCGGCGGGTTTAGCACTGACTGGTACTGGTCTTCGTCAGAGTACAGTAGTGGTAGCGCGTGGGGTCAGGGTTTTAGCGATGGCTATCAGGTCGACTACTTCGCCAAGAGCTATACAGATAGAGTTCGTGCCGTCCGGGCTTTTTAACTATTTAACCCTTTAACTTTTAAAGAGAAAAGGGGGTTGCAAGGGGTTTTAAAAAATTAGGAATTATGAATTAGGAGTTAGGAATTTTTCTAACTCCTAATTTTTTTTTAACTTGTTTTGACCCTCTGTAAGCTAAATTTATAAGTATGTATAAAAGTATGTATAAAAATATGTATAAGTTTACAAAAAGAAAAAGATTTTAAATCGTCCGCCTCGACCACGCTACGCCTGGCATAGAGCGGCGGACACCAAGTAGCGTTGCCTTTGTGGGGATATTTTACAAAAATACTCTATAAACAATAAAGTCAAATACCTTTAAAAAATCACTTGACAAAACAATAGATGTAATGCTCAATAATAAAAATGGATGGTTAGGCGAAAATCCAAAAAAATCTGTGTCATTTGTGTGTTGCAAAACATTTATTAATTGCCAAAAAATAACTTTACAGTATACTGTATCTATTAGTTTTTAGATAAAAGTAGAGGTATACGTGTTTAGAGAATCTAAAAAAATGCACTTTATAGGCATTGGCGGAATAGGGATGAGCGGAATAGCCGAAATCCTTATCAATCTTGGATATGAGGTTTCGGGTTCAGATCTTCATGAATCTGAACAAACCAGAAAACTTAAACTGCTAAAGGCCAAAATCTTCATAGGACACTCTCCATCAAATATAGACGACTATAATGTAGTAGTAACCTCTACTGCCATTGACAAAAACAATCCCGAACTGGTAGAAGCAAGAAAACGTAAAATACCCATTATACATCGATCAGAAATGCTTGCCGAACTTGTAAGACTTAAACATGGGATAGGAATTGCCGGAACACATGGAAAGACCACAACATCATCAATGCTTGCACATTTGCTTTCTTTTGGAGGAATAAATCCAACTGCAATTATAGGAGGCAAGGTGCACAATTTTGACAGCAATGCACTTGTTGGAAAAGGCGAGTACATAGTGTTTGAAGCCGACGAATCTGACGGTACATTTCTTAAACTTTTGCCCACAATAGCCGTAGTTACAAATATAGGTGCCGATCACTTAGATCATTATAGGTATTTTAATAATATAAAAACTGCATTTTTAAAATATATAAACAGGATACCTTTTTATGGTTATTCAGTTCTCTGTATAGACGACAGCACGGTAAGAGAAATTTTACCTCTTGTTGAAAGACCTTATATTACTTATGGTTTTTCAAAAGATGCCGATATTAGAGCAGCTAATGTAAGTTTTGAAAATGGGCTGATGAAATTTGACTGTTTTATCTCTGAAGAACATTTTGGAGAAATTTCTATTCCCTCGCTTGGTAATCACAATGTGCAAAATTCGCTGTCGGTAATTGCAATTGCCAAAGAAATAGGGTTGGATTATAATACCATAAAAGAAGGGCTTAGCACTTTTAAGGGAGTGGGCAGGCGGTTTGAAAAGATAGACGAAGTAGATGGAATTTTGGTTATGGATGATTATGCTCATCATCCAACCGAGATAAGGGCAACTCTTGAGGCTTTGAAAAAGTTTGGCCGCCGGCTTGTTGTTATCTTTCAGCCCCATAGGTATTCTCGAACACAATTGTTGTGGGATGAATTTGGTCAATCTTTTGCAAATGCAGATGAACTTCTACTGGCAGAAATATATCCGGCAGGTGAACTGCCGATAGAGGGAGTAAGCTCAAATTTGATAGCCGAGTCGGTTTTTAAACATGAGAAACGAAAGATTGACGAGGTTTTACGATTTGAAGATATTTGTGATAAAGTTTTAAGTATAGCAAAAAGCGGTGATATAGTAGTAACCCTCGGAGCAGGAGATATTTATAAAGTCGCAAGAATAATAGCCGAAAAATTTAGGAATGTAAGTAAACTAAAATGCCGAGAATAATAAAGAAGATATTGTTTATTATTATTTCGATTTTTTTGATTTCGTGTAAAGAAAAAATTGAAAGTGGAATAATTATGGTAGATTCTATAGAAGTAAGTGGTTTACATTATATTACCACAGAGGATCTGCTAAGGGACTGCTATGTATCGCACAAGGATATGATAGCGGTGGATATTGGAAGATTACATTCTTCAATAAATGAAAATATGCTGATTAAGGATAGTAGGGTAATATTTAATCAAAATAAGCTCTTCGTGAATATCAGCGAAAAACAAGTGCTTGCCGGAATAGGAGTACTTGTAGATAATAGGATAATTCCGGGCATTCTTTTGGATGATTTGACGGCACTTTCGGGATATTATAAACTTGATGTTCCGATGATAATTTCGAGTGAGAATTTTTTTCTTAGAAAAGATCATGATGCCGATTTGAACGATATAGCCAGATTATTGCGAAAGGTGAAAAAGTATTTGCCGCAAGTTTATGGACAAATATCGACCTTAAAACCCTTGAAGGACAATAAAATAGAAGTGACTTTAACAGGCAGAAATACTAAATTTGAACTTGATATAAGTGAAGAAAATATCGATAGATTGAAACTATTTGTGGGATATGTCGATATGAAAAAAAAATCTCCATCTACCGTAAATATTTATGGGGATAGAGCAGTTATAAGGTAACCTCGGAGAGTGCTATGGATGAGATAATGGTAGGGCTTGATATAGGAACAACAAAAACATGTGCCGTAATAGGACGCATGAATGAGGGTAAGGGACTTGAAGTAATAGGCGTAGGAATTGCACCTTCAACCGGATTGAAAAACGGAGTTGTAAATAACATAGATAGTACTGCTGCATCTATTCAGAAAGCCATAGAAGATGCAGAATTGATGGCCGGTTATGATGTAAGCACAGTTTGTATTGGAATAAGCGGAGAGCACATAGAGGGAAAAAATTCCAGAGGTGTTGTTGCAGTTTCAAACAAAAACAGCATTATTACCGAAAACGAGTTGAGAAGAGTTGTAGAGGCATCTCAGGCTATAGTAATTCCTGTGGATAGAGATATAATGCATGTTCTATCCAAAGAATTTGCAGTTAACGATCAAACAGGAATAAAAGATCCAATAGGTATGACAGGGGTAAGGCTTGAAGCCGAGGTTCATATAATTACTGCACTTAATTCTTATGTTCAAAATCTTATGAAAGCTGTTGATAGAGCAGGATTTACCTATACCGATGTGATATTTAATCCCCTTGCTTCGGCAGAAGCGGTATTGGGACAAGATGAAAAAGAGCTTGGTGTTGCTCTTGTGGATATAGGCGGGGGCACCACCGATATATTGGTTTATTCGGGCGGTGGAGTTGCATATTCTTCTGTTTTGCCTGTGGGCGGTATACACGTTACAAATGATATATCCATAGGAGTGAGAACTCCTCTTGAATCGGCCGAAATGATTAAGAGAAAGTTTGGATGTGCATTTTTAAATCTTGTTGATCCTTCTGAAGTGATTGAAGTTCCCTCGGTGGGCGGCAGGGCTCCCAGAAGATTATTTAGACAAGAGTTAACTCAAATAATAGAACCTCGAATGATTGAGATAATGGAAATGATTGGTACTGAGCTGATAAAAAGCGGTAAGAAAGATGATCTATCTGCAGGAGTTGTGCTTACAGGTGGAACCTCTATGATTGATGGTTGTATAGAGGCTGCTGAAAGTGTGCTAAATATGCCTGTTAGAATAGCAACTCCAAGGGATGTATCGGGACTAAAGGATATTGTTACGACTCCTCAATATGTGAATGGAGTTGGATTGCTAAAATACGGAATTAAAATGAGCAAATATCGTCGTCCTATTTATAATAAAGGCAAAGGTCGTATTGTTGGTAAAATTAAAAAAGTTATTAAGGATTTGTTATAAAAAAAATAACTATTTCACCAAAAATGTTCAAAAATAATTAATATGTTCATTAATTTCCCTATATATTAATAATTTTTTATAAAAAAAATCAATTTTTTTGTCGGATTAATAAAATTTTTCTTGCATAATGAGACATAATAATTATCAATGTACTTATTAATTGGAGGATCAGATGTTCAAACTAGAAGAAGAAAAACCATTATCAACAATAATTAAAGTTGTCGGAGTAGGCGGAGCCGGAACAAATGCCGTCAATCGCATGATTGCTATAGGGATGAAAGGAGTCGAATTCATAGTGGCAAACACTGATGCCCAACAATTAAACGACAGCCTTGCCCCAATAAAAATTCAACTTGGTAAAAGATTGACCAGAGGACTTGGTGCCGGTGCAGACCCTGAAGTTGGAAGACAGGCTGCCGATGAAGATCGTGAACAAATTGAAAAAACTCTTGCCGGAGCCGACATGGTTTTTATAACAGCCGGAATGGGAGGTGGAACCGGAACCGGGGCAGCTCCCATAATAGCTGAAATAGCTAAAAGCACAGGTGCTCTTGTGGTGGGGGTTGTTACAAAGCCTTTTCAAGCTGAGGGGGCAAAGAGAGCTGCTCGAGCAGAAGAAGGGATTGAACAACTTAAACAAAAAATAGATACAATTATTACTATTCCTAATGAGTTACTTTTTAAAATAATTGATAGAAAAACTCCTATTGAAGATGCCTTTAAATTAGCAGATGATGTGCTGCGAGAAGGAGTACAAGGCGTTGCCGATTTGATTATGGTAACCGGAGTTGTTAATGTAGACTTTGCCGATGTGAGAACTGTAATGAAAGAAACAGGTGATGCCCTAATGGGAGTAGGGTTAGGAAGCGGTGATAACAAGGCAATGGATGCCATACAGCAGGCTATTAATAGTCCTCTGCTTGAAGAAATAAGCATTGAAGGAGCCAAAGCTGTTCTTATTAATATCGCAGGCGGACACGATCTATCATTGCATGAAGTTAATGATGTAACCGAAGTAGTTAGAAAACAGGTAGATCCCGATGCAAATATAATTTTTGGAACAACAGTAGATTCTGGATTATCTGATAAAATTAGAGTAACTGTTATAGCAACCGGTTTTGATAAAAAGAAAAATATGCTTAATAAAAAACTTGTTGATCTTGATGATGGAAATAAATCTGCTCCGGCACATTTAACCTTAGCAGATAAACACGATTACATACTCAGAAAACCTCAACTGCCAAGTGTCTTATCGAGAAGCAGGTTTTATAATAATCAATACAGAAGAGATAGTGAAGATGATTTGGATATGCCTGCTTTTTTAAGAAGGAGCGTGGAGTGAGTTGGGAGTTTTCTAACTCCTAACTCACTAAGGCTGCCCTGACCCCATGTAGTTTAAGTTTACTTTTTTCTGTTTGTTTCATACTCTCTATTCAAGAGTTCTTCTATTCACAAAAGCAATCTCTCTTGGTTTAATTGTAACCTCTTGCGTTTCAGAACGTTGAACCCGCCCATTAGCAGCAAGGTAATCTATTCTTATATCGTGATTACCGGGAGGTAAAAACATTCTTGTAATATTTAATCTGGCAGGTAAAGTGTGCCAACATCTTAAATCGGGTTTAATAGATGCAAAAAGAGCGGCGCCTGTTCCGGCTCCAACAGCAAACCCTATGAGTCCCGAAAAGCTTTCTGCACCTGATTTTTCTGCTATAGCCGTACTTGCTTTTTGTGCTGCCATTGTTGCAACAGCTTTTGCTACAAGTGAAGCTACAAATTGAACTCGCAAAGAAGTATACTGGTCTTCCAATGTTTTAATTGCTATATCGCTTATATTATCAAGAGCTATAGTGTTTGAAATACCTGCAGATGTTGTTATTCTTACTGATTGAGTTGTATCCGATCTTTTTCCAAAAATAGGGAAAGGGTT
>Ga0099364_10003408_pt1 | contig 24681 bp, 18 predicted proteins | sample TergutTh196P3_FD_73070 | JGI IMG/M metagenome (GOLD analysis project Ga0099364, IMG submission 73070) | Microcerotermes parvus P3 segment gut microbial communities from Pointe-Noire, Republic of the Congo - Th196 P3 | ecosystem: Host-associated > Arthropoda: Insects > Digestive system > Gut ...
ACTCAACCCGAAACCTGACAAGAGGGGAACAAGACCTGATAGGAAATCCGCAGACAAGACCAAAAGCAATGCACAGGCATTAGACCGGCAAGCATGCATAGATTCCGTGAAACGTTTGCTAGACACGGGCGACTTGCAACTTTCGGAAGTCCAATCGGAAGTGCGGAAATACGGCGTTACAAAAATGCAAGACCTACCACCCGATGCTTTTGCGGCATGCATGGAGACTCTCATGAAGTTGTAGTGAGTATCGCAGTGGGTAGAGTAAGATTTTTCCGATGGTTATTTAATAATCATCTGTTTTTGCGGTAAATATCAGGTGTAAGGGCATTGCGGACTGATGCTCTTATACATTCACTCTAACGAAGGGAGGTTTTATGTACATACCGGATTTTATGCTCACGTTATTTGCATTTGTGTTGATAGCGTGGGTTATCAAAGTGGCTATTAACACTGGAAGGAGGTAACAATGGCGGAGATTCTGTTTTTGGCTATTTTCATAGCGTTAGTGCAGTCATTGCTCGGAATCGAGGGTTGACCACTAACGATTTTGCCCACTACTGCCCTCGCCGGATTAGGCATGATGTGAGGGCTTGCATTATTATTCCGTGTAATCGTTTTGTAATCTTCTGCGTGGAAGGTACGATTGCATAGATTGAAAAAATCTTTTAACAAGGGAGAATAACATGAGTACATTTTCAGACAAGACTATTGTGAACGAAACCGATACACCGGAAAACAAGGGAGCAAGCCTACAATGGGAGTCATTCCCGATAGACTGTTTCCCCTCGGTATTGCGGGACTATTGCATGGCAGTATCCCGGTCAACACGTACCGACCCGGCGTACACTGCCGCCTTCGTCCTGCCGGTGGAGTCCAGCAGTATAGGTTCGCACATCGTTTTGCAAGCAACGCAGGATTGGCAAGTACCGGCAATACTGTGGTCATTACTTGTTGCCGATAGTGGTAGCGGCAAATCGCCCACTTGGAAGTTAGCCGTGAAACCTCTGATACAGAAACAGAGGGAGTATAGCAAACAGTATGATGAGGCAATGAAGACCTACGAAGTCGCACTCTCCGATTGGAAACGGTCGGGCGGAGAGAAACCGGAAGCACCCAAGCACCGGTTCTGTCATATCAGCGATTGCACCACTGCCGCATTGATACCGATACTCTCGGATAATCCACACGGAGTCTGTGCCAGTTACAACGAGGCATCAACGTGGCTCGGCAGTTTTAGTAGCAACGGCAAAGACGAGGGGATATACAATGACGTTTACGATGGTTCTACTGTGCAAGTCAATCGCAAGACCGGCACTCGTTACATTAAGGCAAGCCATACAAATACCAGCGTAACGGGCGGGATACAACCGAACAGTCTCTATGCTCTCTTACAGAAAAATCCGCAGTTCTATTACAGTGGATTCCTTGCAAGGTTTCTGTTGGCAATGCCGCCCGATGTGCCACGATACTTTTCCGATGACTCTATTCCTGATGAGGTATCAAGTGCATACCGCCGATTGATAGAAACACTCTTTGCTTGGCGGACGGACACGGGTGCAACGCCTGATGAACCCTATCCGGTAACATTGGCACCGGAGGCAAAGGAAATGTTTGCCGATTTTCATAACACACTTGCCGATGACCGCAATTCGTTGACTGCCGGTGTGATGAAGTCGATACTATCAAAGATGTCGGGTTATGCTCTTCGGATTGCTCTGGTATTACATATCACGGAAATTGCAGGTAACAGTGCCGATGATAATTTCCCTGATAATATCCCTTCTATCACGGCGGAGACGATGGGCAAGGCGATTACATTAGTGGAGTGGTATCGACGGGAGACCGGTAGAATACTCCACAAGATTAAGCCGGGCAGTGGTGTGGCGGTGGACAAAGAGGCGAGTGCGATATTGAAACTTATTGAAAGGCATGATGGGCAAATCACTGTTCGCAAGGTTGCCCAAAGTATAGCGTCATTTACTCGTGCAGGCGGCACGGAAAGGGCTGTCGAAAAATTGGACACGATGGTCAAGAATGGACAGTTGCTTGTCAACGTTGTACGGGCTGCCAATGGTGCAATGGTCAAGTGGTACTCGTTACCTTTTGATAGCGTATCGAATGGTGCCGATGGTGCCTATGGTGTAGATAGTACACAATTCGTGAACACCCCGTCAAGCGTTGGCGACCGTAACGAAGTGAGAGAACACCGGCATCAGTTTTCTGGAATTGTTTGAAATTGTCGGGGGGACAGCGGGACTGACTATCGGCTTGTCCCCCCCTGCGTTTGCCCCAAAAATAACCCAATGGCGGATACAATGCGTCGGCGGCAGGCGGGGAAAAGTCGGAAAAAAAATTACAATTTTCTGATTGTCCCCTTAAAAGTCGCCAATCTTTGCGGTAAATATAGGGTGAAAAGGCACGGTGAACGGGTTTGCGTTGCACCAGAAATAACCCAAAGAGATATCGAAAATGCGGAAAATGTCATTTTAACGCCAATTCGCAACTATATTCTCTAACAATGGCACAAGCAAGGCAAAAAATCACTAAATATAGTGCTGTTACAAGTCCTTTCTTTTTTGGATTAGTCCATTTTAAGGCGGTACCAAATGATCTTTTTTTGTTGATAAATTTTGATGAACCAATACTATAGATTTCGTCCAAAACCAGATGAGAGAGAAATCCAACGGTCAATGCAGCCGACTTGATAAGTCGTTCCTCAATCGTTCCTGATACGACGAAAAACAGAAATTGGCCGCACAATACCGCCACAGGAACGCTATGAATCATTCCTCGATGGACAGTGTATTTTTTTATAAACGTTCCAATCCCAAAGCGAATCCCTATGAATGCAAACGCTCCGCAGGATATCGCAAGACCGGTACCAAAACCGAGATGCCAAAGTCTTGAAACGATCAAAATTGCTCCAAGTCCGGCGACGACGTAAAGACATTTCCGAAAGGATTTACTGGTGTTACTGTCGATATCGGGTAACATTCCGGCAACACTGCACAGACCAACAGCAACCAGACATTCCGGTGGAGAAAAGCCGAAATGAAAGGCAACCGCTCCCACGCCAACGCCTGTGATGGTGCTACAAGTGATGTGCTGCCGAAAACTACCCATAAATTACGGGCGGTCATGAACTTTTACAAGACTAACATCCGTATTGTACAACAGGTGATTACAGCATTCAAGATGTAGCCGATGAAGAGATTGTCCCTCACTCTCAAAGATACGGTTTGCTGATTATCCCGCGAAAAAATTGGTGATGTTCCCTCGTCCGAATTGGCCGTATTATCCTATTTTTCCGCGAAACGACAAAGGCTTCGTAGGTTTGTACCGATTATATCGGTTGTGCCGCATGGACAAACTGGGTAGCATAAAATTTTCTTTTTTTCTGTTGAAGTATCTTGCTTTTTGGGAAAATTGTCGTATAATGCGTTCGTGATTTGAAACAGTAGGCTCGGTCGCGTGTCGGGCCGACCACATTTCGAGTACGTTAACAAACTATTTGAACCGCTTCGGCGGACGGCAGTTTTCTACGTGTCAACCGGAAAACCGGGTAGAAAAATAGTCGGTAGTATGTGAAGTTGCGTTGCTCCCGAAAGGGATGCGTCGCGTACATACTTGCGGACAGAATCGGCATTGTCCAATTGGCTAGCAATGCACCACTTTGACACGTGGGGTTTACTCCGCTTCAAATAGGCGTGCCGCTCCCGTTACAGAGCGGACTCTTGTTGCCGGACTCGGCATTCCCCCTACAATCCCATTGACTACCGATGACGCAACGTGCAGGAACCATTCAGAGAATTCTCGATAATCGCAAACCGATTACGGAGAAAACCGCCCAAACCATCGGGACGTTACAGACTCTCGACAAGGAATTGGCTGAATTGGCAAATTATTTGCCGAAAATCGGCGCAAAATGTGATACAGAAAAACTCAACCTACTCGAAAACAACCTTTCAGATTGCCGAATACAACTCCGTGATTGTTGGATAGATTTAGAACAACTCCGCGCTCGATTTGATAGGAATACTTTTAACATCGGCATCGTAGGAAATGCCGGACAGGGCAAAAGTACATTTCTGCAAACCCTTACTGGATTGTCCAATGATGAAATTCCTGCCGCACCGGGTGTACAGCATTGCACCGGTGCTCCATCAATCATCGTTAACGATGCTTCTGTATTCGCTGAGGTCGATTTCTACACCGCCGAAGAATTTTTGCAAAACATCATACATCCCTTTTATGATGAATTAGCACTGGAAAATTCGCCCGTATCACTCTCAGACTTCCGCCGGAACATATTGCCAGAGAGACAATTTGGTGCGTATCAGCAAAACCTCTATGATTCACTGAAAAAACGACAGCAAGGGATTACTTCCTACGAAAATTTGCTCGGTCAGGACAAAAAGCGGATTGGACGAGATGAGTTTCGGGAGTACATTGCACAACAGGATACAACCGGCAAGCCGCTTTTCAAATGGATTGCTGTCAAGATGGTTACGATTCATTGTCCGTTTCGGGTGTCCGATGTCGGCAAGGTGGCGGTTTGCGATACACCCGGTTTAGGGGACTTCGTTTGCGGTGCCGACGGCAATCTTATTCGCAACATCGCCGAAAATCTCGATGTTGTAACAATGATGAAAATGGTGCCGAAAACACGAGGTGTTGATCCGCGAGATACAAACCTCTATGATTTGTTGCCGAAAGCAATAAACATTTTTGCTCCGAGTGAGTGGTCATATTTTATTGTGAACCGCAGCGGCACAGACGACGATAACCGGGTCAATGAATTCCAATCAGATATACGGGACAAAAACATCGACGTTCGGCGGATGATTGTACTGAATGCCCTGAAACAGGAGGAGGTGCTTTCGGGCTTCGATCAAATTTTGGACGACATTACGGAGAATCAACAACGTCTGGATGAGCGGTTGTATAAGGCACGGTATGAAAATGTCGAACAGACTATTCGCCGAATTCGAGAGACCATCCGTAGTGTCCAAACGTTAATCAAAGATGCCTTACCGACCGATGAAAGTGATCCAACGCGAATTCAAGCATGGTTTCAGGACTGCTGGAAGCGTGTCGGAGAGGGACTTCATCGAATCGTCGAGGAAAGGAAAGCCCTTGTTCGGAATATGTCGGGCAATCTGGAAACCGCCATTGCCAATCCACAAGCGAGCGTAACCTATCATACAGGTACGCGAGTTGATACTGTTGTAACCCGCCCCGGAGGATGGGGGGGACAACAGAAATCTACGCAACCAGAACCGCCTGTGCTATCGCAAAAAGATGAAAAAGTGGTCGATCCGAATGTCAATGCGTTTCTGAAAAAGTTGGAAAAAATTACACATGATTTGGAAGTACGAGACGAATTGAAAAATGTAACCGAAAAGGATTACGCCGCACTTGGATTTGAACAGTTTATGGCAGACCGCCGCCATGCCTTGCGTCATCGTCTCATCAAAGAGTTTGACATGCTTGACGAAGAGTTAACGACCGATTGTAAGGAAGTCCGACGGCAAATTTACGAAGTGTTGACCAAGCAGGGAAAACTTGGCGGCATTATTCCTCGAACCACTCCCGATCATTGGTTCGAGGAATTGGCAATACTCTGGGAGGGCAAAGAAGGAGCAGAAGAAATTCAACGTTCCCTGCGCCGACTATTACAAATTACAATTTCATTTCAAGGGTATCTACTGCCGGAAATTCGGGAAAAATTAAATCCGCTTCAAGAGCATGCTGGTTTTGCCAGTGTTACTGATGCGGCACAACAGTGGATCGAAGCCTACGGTTTTAACAATCAGGATGGCACATGGGAACGAGTCCATAAAAAACTTCAGGATGCGTGGAAAGAGTCTGTGCGAGGTTGTCATAATGCGCTCCGAGAACTTGCCGTAAAGTTGGAGAAGGCGAAGATTGCCGTCATTGATGATTTTTTTGATAGTTTTATCCGTTTTGATGGACCGAACGCAACGGAAAACCGATGGTTTCATTTTTACTATGAACATCGGCACGACATTTGGAAAGAGGAGTTTGCCGGTATCAAGGCGAACAAAGACATGTACGACCTCGGTATAGACATTACTAACACCATCGAAAGAACCATCGGAGAATTACAGAAATGAGTGCGCCACGACAAAATTTTGTTAAATGCCCATGCTGCTGGGAGCGATTTCCTCTATCGCAGACCATGTGGATTGCTGCGCACGAAGACTTGAAAGACGACTATCGCTTTGGGCGTTCTGGCGACACAAAGCCACAACGATTTTTGCCGGAACGTTTTACGCCCGGCTACCGAGCAATTGATGAACGAGGAGAAATCTGTAAACGCGAATTTGCATGTCCACATTGCCACATGGAAATACCGGAACGTTTTTTCGAGTGCGAACCAATGTACGTTTCTATTGTGGGAACGAAGGGAGCAGGTAAAACGTTTTTCTTAACTGCTCTACATCACCGATTACAACAAAATCGATTCAAAAGAGATTATGATTTGGACTTGTTTTTTGATGCAGGGCTGTATGCTTCAAAAAACGAGACACTCGCAAAGAATGTCAACACACTATTTCACTCAGCAGTGCCGCCGGACGCTTTCGTTACGCTCGAAGCAACACTCCCAGGTGACCTTGAAACGATGATAACTGTTCCGGGAGGGCGTGAATATAACGTTGCCAATCCCTTTACGTATATTTTAAGCAAAGGTGGAAAGAGACATGCTCCTTGTCTATACGATCACTCAGGCGAATCATTCAAGGGTAGCAACATCGATGAAGCCCGAAACACTTTTACACAGCATATTCTCGATAGTGATATTTTCTTTTTTTTATATGACCCAACGCAAAACGCAAATTGTGTTAAAGATTATGCAGCAAAATATGGTCGGCAAATTTATCGCGACGGGAAAATTGATCAAGATGAACTCGTGGGAATGGAATCTGCAATTTTAAATCCCACTATAGCGGAACAATCACACCATGTTTTCGGAGCAGTGGCGAACTATATCAGAAGTTTCGCAGACCCAACAAAAAAAATAATCGAAGGTGATCAATACACAAAATACATTTGTATCGTTGCAACAAAATGTGATGCATGGGAAAAATGCCTCTCTGAGAAGGCACAACAACATTTACAAGAATTGCCGAGTCCAGAAATCATAGCCTCTGTATCATCCGAGTTGGAACATTGGCTTGAACGGCATGACTCTGCCTTTACCTCAACGGTACGAGATTTTGCAAAGCATTATTCTTACGTGCCTATTAGTGCCGCCGGAAGACAAGTAAAAAAAAGTGTATCCGGTCTCGAAGGTTACGATATTGGAGTGGAAGCATTGAGTTCCCGATGGATTGATGTGCCGTTTTTGTGTGCTTTGTACCCACCGTATTGACCAATAATAGCCATGATATGTGAAATTGTTTATGGAAAGGAAGAAGAAGGCAGCAGTTTCAAAGAACTTGCTGCTCCGAAGGAATATCGTGGAAACGTCGAAAAACGATTTCCGATGATTACAGCATTGGGATATCCTTGGGATACCCCTATTGATACAAAGCCAACGGTATTTTGTTACACACAAGGTCTAAAATGCAGGGCGATTTTGTCATGTATTAAATGGTTTGAAGGACGGGCGGGCAACTTTTTCGCACAGCATTTGGTTTTTGAAGAAAAAGATGATTTGATTGATGCGGGACCAGCATGGCTGATAAAACGACGCAGGTTTTATATCGAAACACTAACGAATTGGAGAGAAGGGGACAAAGAGAAAACAGATCTGTACGACTGGAAGCCAAAAATTCCACAGTCCGATTACTGTATAGAATTGGAGAGAAAATGGGAATTACACATCGAATCAAAAATAAAGGATATTGTGGACACATGGAATAATGGAGTCGAGCAGAAAACACAATTTGTTCTGCTGTTCGACCCAAATAAACAAGATGATACCTATCGTTTGGACTTACTGTACGATATGTACGCAAAAATAAACAAGAACAAACGATGGGAATATCAGTTTTGCACATTTGATGGCCAACGCAAAAATTCGCCGCCAAAATGGGACATCGTTTTTGTTGCCAATAGCGACAAGAAAACACAGGATTTTTATAAGAAACAAAAATACAATATTATTGACTTGAGAGGAGCAGAATACATGAATAACGAAAATAACGAAGATATGGGGCGCAAAAGAGAAGATTCGTCGCTGGTAACGGAGCAACGAGTTGGTCAATCGGCATTGGCAAATAGATTGCCGGAGGGAGAGGTTGCGTCTGAAAATAGGGATAGGAATTGGCGAGCGGAGTATGAAATACGAAAGACACTTTTTGAGCAGTTCGTATGGCAAGAGTCAGAATTACGGGAATTCGTGGATGGATTAACAGAAACTCACATGAGTATTCACGATAAAATCAAGGAAGAGAGTGATAGAAGAGCAGAGGCAGAAAAAAAAGTTGCTGCCGTCGAACAGGAACTTGCTGATGTCAAAACAAAGTTTGCAGAAGCCAAAAAGAAGCATGTTGCAGCTTCAGGTGAATTCACCGCAACATTTGCAAAGCATGATTTACACTACAAAAAATTAGAAATCGCTCACAGTTTGTTACAATGGCATAAAGAACAAGGCGATAAAATCTACAAGTCGATTCCACTATTGCCACTTGGCCATGGGGACGAGTTAGGACAAAACGCTCCCGCATCAACTGTCGGTGAAATTACACTCCTTGACGGCATAACAGAAAAAATTGCCTTGAAACCATTTGCTCAAAAACAGCGGTGGACTATCACCGAGGTTGAAACTCGCAAGTGGCAAATTACGGATAACGGCAAACCTATGATTTTGATCCGTCGAAACGATGATAAAATACAAATTGAATGGATGGATGAAATAAAAGAAAGAAAATATGATCCTTCAATCAATGATGTGCGGTTTTCCGTACTCGTCATTACACATACAGTAACAGTTGCCGAACACAACATTTCCCGTCAGCAGTATTGTTCGCTCTTTGATGCAGATTCTACCTTTATCAAAAGAATTATTACCGACTAACCCAATATGACACGACCACGTGAAGACATTTTATCCGACCTGCGATTGGCGAACTTTAACAAAAGTTCGCTAAAGCATCGCCTTGCGCTCCTGTTAGAATTAGATGCTGGCAAGTTCGACATTGTTAACCTTAACGACGATATTGCCAATCATGCCGCTGCACGTTTGGCTGATATGGAAGATGAGGTTAGGCAAATCTGTGTCGAGGGTGCCGACGGCAATGTGCAATCAATTAAAGACTTGGTCGCAGAATTCAAAATCTATGCCAAGCATCCAGCGATTAAAGATGAACATCGTCCACTACTGAGGCATATCCGAGATGCCATAGAACCGCTGTGGGGAGATATTATCACAAAGGAAGAAAACGATAGGCTTGCAGAATTGCGCTGCCAATTTGAACAAGTGGCAGCAGTCGATTGGAACAATGCAGATTGGCTACCCCAAGCGAATCAAACCATTAGTACCTACAAAAAAATACTTAAAAAATGTGAGAAAACGTGGCATGCCTGTGGAGAGCAAGCAGAAGAGTTAAAACATGAAATCGAAAACGCTGTCAGCAGAATTAGCAATGAGATAATAAGACGTGCCTAAAACTGACATTTACCAAACATTAACCCATTAATCGTTACCGAAATCAACAACAATGTCATTCCTCAAAATGTATTTAAACCGTTTATTTTCGATAGTCAGGCGATTTAGCAGTGCTATCGGGTATATGTGTATGACGCACAGTGTGCGGATACAAGCAAACGTCCGCATGCAGGAGATCGACGTGAAAATTCAGGAAGAATCAGAGCAAATTCGGAAACGAGAGGCGATGCTTTACGGCACAGATGATACGGGGGTTCAAAAAGGCATTCAAGAAAAAATTGGCGAAAACAGAACAAACATCGTTAATCTTGAGGCTGAAAAAAAATCGGGTGAAGCAGGAGCAAGACCAACATGCAACCTATTGGGGGATGTGCATCCTCATAACGCTTCTTGTCGTAGTATTGGCAGCCAGTGTCGGCATTAGGCATGCTCATCAGAGTAGGTTAAAGGCAGCCGAGGTACATAGGATTGAAACTGTCCGGCGTGAAGCATTTGAAACGGCAAGGCAAAGTGTCATCGCGTATCTCGGAGGGATTGAAGAACAAGTTAGAGTGATCTCGGACACGCCCATCGAATTCACCGAAGACACTCTCGACGTGCTGAAAAGACAAATGCAGTCGGAAACCGAAATCAACCAATCAGGTGAATTAGCAGCACGGGCAGAAGTATTGAAAGTTGCCGTTGGTGAGTATAACCGCCAAATTGAGCGGCGACCTTTTGATATTCCTTACAAGACTGCTAGAAATTCCGCTGAACAAGCCAGAAATGAATTCCCCTTTGAACCTTCTTTGCTAAATGGGGAAGCACTACATGCTGCCGAAGAACATGCGCAATCTATCGAAGATTCACAAAACGTTCAGAATTTACAAAGAGAATTCGACCATATTCGCCGTCTATCGTATCAACAATCATTTGAAAGACAGTTGGCACTTGCAAAATCATTCCTTGAACAGAAGGAAATCGACATGGCAGCAGTCCCATTGGAGACAGTACGGGTATTCTTTGATACCCATAAGGAGGCAATGCAACCAGAGGCGGAAGCAAACTTGCAAACACTGGAAACTGAACACAAATTGCTCGTTCAATCACGAGAGAACGGGAAGATTGCTGATGATTTTGCCGCTCTCTTTGAACGTGCCGAACAATCATATCAGGATGCTACCCAAACCCCTGATGATATTCGCGATGAACTGCTTGATTCTGACGCCCTGGACAGAGCAAAGCAACTATTTGCCGATATAATTGTTTATGACCAAACACGGTTTTCCGAATTGGAAATTCGATTTACTGCGCTAAAAAATAACGCTGTCGCACAACGTTCTCAAAAATTGGCGACAATAATTGAAGATTTTTCTTTGGAACATCGTCGAATCATAGCGGATAATGATCTTACACCACCGCAACGTTACAATGCTCTCACTGAGGTATTACTAAAAGTCCGAAGATTGGTAGAAGAAACGGAGAGAGAAGCTATCAATCGGAGGTCTGTAACAGAATTGGTGCAGACGAAACTCAATCAATTGTTTGCCGGAATACAGCACGATTGGCAAGAGGTGTATCCACAGGCGATCACACAGACTGTTGGCGACCTCGAATTGTATCTAGACGAATTGCAGTATGTCAGTTCACTTCGGGATTTTCGCTCACCCGACTTCCTGAAAGTGCTGGAAAATCCTGATGCGTTTTGTTTTGCGACGACTCGCTCATGGAACCAATTCGTTCATGAAAACGGAACTTCTCTGAACATCTATCCGCCATCTCTTCACCTTGTCGAAAATGTCCTAAATCTCTTGAATAAAGATACTACCGGACTGGCAAGTGTCCCAGAAGTTGTTCTGATAAGGGCTCATAGACAGTATTACGAAGAAGCCCGATTACATAGCGGAAGACTTCAGAATCAAATGCTACAATTCCGACGTAATTACAAAGTCAAAGTTCCATACATTGAGACGATTAACAAAAAAATAACAGATATTGCGGATTCGGCAACTTCTCCGCGACAGGCGATGCTTGCTCTTTTATATCTATTGGAACAAATAGCTGACGAAAAATCAGAATCACCATGTCTGCGGTTGCATGTTATTGGTACACTTCTCCATGATCTAGTATTAACCCATCGGGATTTTCTGTATAATACGGTATCGTGGAGGTCACGTAGTCATCAGTTTTTAACGATGTTCGATGATAGTCGTTGTTTGAATCAAACGTGTACACATTACAAGGAAGCAGGAAGATTATTAGCAGATTTTCCGATTGATAGTTTGCGTCGTGCAGCACAGACATTACCGGCGGTCTCGTTGCCGGAGCCGCCGAGAGAACTGCAAAATCGTAATTTTGCAGTCGAGTACATCTGGGTCGGCTGGGCAGACCGCAATGAAGCCAATCCTCCAGAAGTGGTGATCCGTATCAGACAAGAAAACATGCCGAAGACCAATTTTGAATCCGCTCTTTATGCCAAGTTGCCGGATACTGAAACTATGTCGGTAGTCGGTACTTTGACCAATAATCAGGCGGGTATTGTACCTGCCAACCAAAAGGATATTCGCTGTGGTACGCCGGTTTATGTTCGGCGGCAGTGGATTCCAGAATCCTAACCCCTAACAAAAGGAGTTTTATCAATGACCAAGAAATTTTTGTTCCCTGTTGTTTCGTGCTTGTTTGCCGCTGTCGTGTTCAGCGGTTGTGGAATTGTCGGCACCGGCAAGGCCGTCGTCGATGACAAAATCAACCAGTTCGAGAAATACTTGAATGACAATACGGTGCTGCCCCGTGCCAATGCACAACTTGCGGAAGCGAAGCAGAGCCGTTCTACGCTAAACGAATTAGCAAAACAGCGGCGTGTTGATGTCGAGGTGAGCAAGCGGCAAGTCCAACGTCTTGAGGAAGAGGCAGCGAAATCCGAAACTGCGTTCACAACTGTCCAAGAGGCGGCAAAAGCGGGAGGGCTTCCGAAATTGTCAGAGGCAACCGAGGCTGACAAGGAAAAACAGTTTCAAATTGCCAGCAGAGGTTATACAGGCAGCGCAGTTTATGACCTCTTGAAAACATACAAAGATGAAGCACGAAAAGTCAATGACACGATCAATAGGGAAAGGACAAAACAGTCATTCCTTGCTGGACAAGCCGATAACATCGAGAAGCAGCTGAGTGCGATCGACAACCATATCGACGACATGGAACGACAGATCGAAGATTACAAAATGTATCAGGAACTGTTGAAAGCGAATCAAACGATTGCGAACCTGAACATTCCGTCAGGGCAGATTGAACGGATATTGAACACTGACAGCATGGTCGGAGAACTACAACGGTTGAATGATGCGGCGGCTGTTAACATCACGCAAATAGATTCAGCCGGAGATGCCGAAAGACTCAGGACGGAAATTACTACTGCAACATCATTTTCTATCACTGATGACGACTTGCTGTAATCAACAGCACCTTTGCTTGGATTCCGGCAGCAATGTGAAAAACAAAACTGCCGGATACATTTACACTCCATCTTTTTAATGATAATGACAAAGAATATTCGACCAATTAGTGCAATGATAATTTTCTTGTTCTTCGTTTTCACCGCAAATGATTGTGGGGCTGTAGAGGGTGCCGCAAAACAAAAGCGGAACTTGCAGATAGAACAACTCGGGCTCCAACGGAAAATTCTCCAAGCAATAGATTTGTACGAAGAGTTCTCAAAAACGTCGGTAGAACGAGTAAAGGGACTGAACAAGTTACTCGGTGACACTTCATATTCCGAGGCAGTCGAATTATTTCAAAGCGGCAAAACACCGCATGAATTGATACCAGCACAATCTGAGTGGATGAAATTGGTTGCTCATGAGCAATACCGTTGGTTACTTCGGATTTGGCTCGACAACCGTGCAAAAGAAAACCAACTCGTCCAATTTGAACTCAAAATCGAGGACATCGATGCTCGGATCAAAATCGGAGGAGTTTTAACGGAACAAGACCAAGAAGAGATTAACCGACTTCGCCTTCTTGTAACGGAAATCAATATCCCAGATGCTCGCCGAGTATCCCAGGTAGAACAAAGAGAAAGTGCGAACAGGGCAAATGAATGGCTGGAAAAAGCGATGTCAAACATTAACAAGGGAGGAACGGAATGAACTTAAGATTTATCTATTGGGGAGGGATGTGGTTGATTCTGGCAATCGTTGTGTACGGAATCTTTTACTTTTCAGCAAAGCAAATTTTTTCGCCACCTGCAAAGGCAGAGTTACAGATAATAGAACCAGTTGTAGAACCTCCGCTGCTACAACCGCCACTTATACCGCCGTTTGATGAAAAAGAAATCAGGCCGGCATCGTCAATTTGGCAACGTTGGGAAAATCTAAAAAGGGAAACCGACATGCCGGTAGAATGAATTGTTATTCTGTGGTGATGTTCTAAACTTGAGTATTGAGACCGATGGAGAATGAAAGAGCAATCTTTTTGTTTTCGCTTTTGACAAATGCATCAACCGATTTCACGGGCAACCTTCGCCGCCTTCTCAAAATCTAGTTCAGCATAGATTTCCGTTGTGCTGGCGTTGGCGTGCCCCAGATAGGCTTGCGCCGCATCCAAGCCAAACTTGTTGCGCACCTCGGTTCCGGTACTATGACGCAACTGGTTTGGTGTCCAAGCGGGGATGCCAGCCTTTTCACACGCACGAGCAATCGCTCGGTTGTAGGAATTCTTACTGTACTGCTCTCCAGCTTTCTTGGCGGCATCCGGCTTCGAGCGGTCTTGCTGTGATGGTTGTACCTGACCGTTTTTGTTCAGGGATTTCCGCTTCCGCCGTTTCTCGATTTTCTGTAATAGAACCGCATCTTTGGGAGAAAACAGGAACGCTTCCGGGGTGTCTTCCTTTTCAAGAAGGTACGGCATCAGGATTGCCTGTGCTCGTGGACCAATGGCAACGATGCGTGATTTGCCCTTGTGTTCTGTTTTATGGGTAAACGGAACATATCGCCAGACCTCACCGCTCTGGTCAATATCGCAAGACCGCATATTTCTGATGTCTTGTGGACGCATCCCACAGAGCCGTTGCACCCGCACCATGTCTGCAACGATAGAGGGCATAAACGGCAGGGTGCGATCTACCGTTTCATTATCAACGGGTTTCACGTCCTCATATTCAGGTGCTTTGGTTCGTCCGGCTTTGAGATTATCAACCGCCTGTAAAGCGTAGAGGATGTTGGCATCCACCCATCCGTACTTCACACCGTGCTTGAATGCCTGCTTGATGATACAGACATAACGATTGACCGTAAGCCGAGCATACCCCTTTTCAACCCATTGTTTTTGAAGAAACACAAGGGACAGCGGGACAAAATTGTTGACCGACTCGTGCCCGTAGTGCTTGACGAGCATGGCAACGGCATTACGGCAGTGAACAAATGTCGCGGTCGGCTGACCATTCTTGACATAATAACCCTCCGCCCATTCGAGAAAGCGTACCGACAGTTCGTGGCAGGATATTCCGGTCTTCGTCAGGGTCGGTGGTAACTTCCGACCATTAGCGAGATATTCGCCCTTCCGCCGCTCATATTTTTCGCGGCTTGCCTTGCTTCCGTATTTTCCCAGATAAAACCGGCGACCTTCCAACTCGATAAAAGCCTGACCGGATGCCTTGTGGTGGCGGTAGTTTGGTTCATTTTTCTTCGGCATTATTCTGCTCCTGTGCTACATTGTGAACAGAATAACGGGTACTACCCGTTATTCCGGCATTTTTGCAGCACGACGGAACGTCCGCCGGTAAGTCTTAAATCTTTCTGCTAACTGTATTTACAAAATCGGGGCGACACGATTTGAACGTGCGACCTCTGCGTCCCGAATGCCTTAAAGCCCTCTTCTGCTGTACCGATTACTGAAACTATTTTGTTAGTATTTCCAGTAAAAAAGCCTACGTTTATAGGCTCAAACAACACTGTCATTATAAATCATCATCTATCACCGTCAATAGGGTAGCCATCGTTTTTCGCTACAAAACATCGTAAAACATCGTAACTTGTCGAAAACCGGCGACTCTGACAAAACTCTGACATTTTCTCGGAATTTTCCACGTCTTTTCAATCGGCAAAACAAGGAATAACACTTGAAAAACAAGCAGATTTTAGTCTGACAAAAGTCTGACATGGTGTTTTTTACATTTCATCCTCATCTATGATTGTCCCGCAGAATGACGCAACGGTGCTCATTTGTAATTAACCCATGCAACGGGATTTTTCAAAGTGCCGGAAACACCGATTTTTCTGTTGCAAAAACACATGAAAGACATTATGCAAACAATCATTCAAGAAACGTTAACCCTTCAAGACATCATGCGGATTTTTCACGTATCACAGCCGTCGGTCTATCGGTGGGTCTCGGAGGCAAGGGCAGGCAAAAGTCAGTTTCCCATCCCGCTCTCCGGCTACAAGCGAAAACTGCTCTGGTCGAAAGATGCAATCCTTGCCTTTCAGAACAGAAACCATGTGCCGTCGCAACTGGAATCGGCAAAGGCACGTTCACAGCGTCATGCCGTTGCTATGCAGTCATTGGCTGCTCGTGGAGTCAAAGTCAACTAAACGAAAGGATTCACTTATGACTGAAAACCTAAACAAAATGTCGCCCGGTGCTCTGGACATCATTGAACAGGCAACAGAGCATTTAGAGTTTCTGTACGCCACAGGACTTACTGGTGATAAATATCAAGACACAGAGGAAATGCTTGAAGGTTTGGCTCTGGTTGAACTGGACAACGAAACTTACGTGGCTGTATTAGACCAGTTAAACAACGGTGAGGGGAGCGTGGGACGCGGCGGCGGGAGCCGCCGCGAACCCGTGCTGCCCCCGTCTTGTTCCACAGTGTTTCCTATCCCTTCTAGTTTTCCTATTTTAACAAAAGAGGACTGCCCAAGTATCCCCCCCACCAAAACGTTACCCCGAATGGAGTAATACGGGGCTACTGATGTACCAAAATAAATTTTCCCCTAATATAAAGGACTATGCAATGTACCAAAACAATACAGAAAATCGATTGCCTTCCGGCAGTTATGACGGCGGTCTCGAAAATGCCTTGTTCGGCGTTTGGAATAGAGACGCATGGCAAGAGTCCGAAGCAAAAATGATAGCCGGACGAGACAAGGCTTGCGACTGTAAAAGGGGGCAAGTTTCGGTTATCGAACTTGGCGGCGAAAACGTTATCGTTTCTCCCATCGCCAAAAAAACAGTTGGCGTTATACCGTATCCGTATCTGCTTGAATGGGGCGGTTATGACATAAGAATCTGTGCCGATTGGGAAAAACAACCTGAACTTGGCGATGTCCGGGTTCGCTATGGTGCGATACCGCTTCTTGAGCATGGTGTTGATCCGGCGCACCAGCGGCTGGTAGATTGGTTGGCAAAAATTGGTTTTACCACGACACAGGAAAAACTAACGAGGGTCGATGTCAACGTCTTGTTGCTTGAACCGGTTACGGATTTCAAGTCCATTATCGACGCTGGGTGCTATGTTACACAAGCCAAAAATCGTGGCGAGTGGGGAAGTATGAAAGACATTACTACCTATCAGATAGGAAATCGTAAATCTACATTTTTTCGCATGTATGACAAGCGGAGCGAAATGCTCAATGACGTAGGTAGCCCAAAATGGAAGTTGACTATCGACCGCCTTATTGGCTGGGATGTTTGGGCTTCTGGCTGTCCTATTACTCGTTTTGAGTTTTCTCTTGGGCGTACTTTTATGAAAAAGTACGGCATTTATTCTCTCGCCGATTTTAGGGCGATGGAACAGGATATTGTCGATGTTCATACTTGGCAGTGGATTCGGTTTTTGGCAAGTCCGAAAGTTCGGGGGCATGAGAACACAGCACCCTTACATCCGCATTGGGAAAAGGTACGTGCCGAATTCTTGCGGTGCTTTCCCGGTTCGACCACTTCACTGCAAGAGGCAAGAGAAGCAGTGAAAAGAGCAAAGGCGAATGCCGCTCCAGACGTGTACCGATTGGTGTTGCAATATCGTGGCTTGCAAAGAAAAATACTGGCTCGGACAAAAGGGCGTTCGGCAAGCGTGGAGGAGACAAAAAAAAGAGCGGCTGCTCTTGCTCGTGGTTGTGTCAATCAAGAGTTTCATGACGAAATGAACAATCTCGTTGATGCGTATCAAATTCGTAATGACTGCACACTTGGTCAACAGGACGTGGAATGTATCGAAGGATTTGAGGACTATCAAAATCCTTCAGCAGTATCATAGCAGAAAAACTACCGATACATACGCCGGAGCATTTTGCTGATTTCCTCTTGGAAAAAGCCTTTACTTTCAAGGGTTCGTTTTTCATTGACACTTTTGCTTTTTTGTTCGGAGTTCGGAGTCCTCAAACAAACTTACTGTATGGCTATCGTCATCGTTACTGACATCATTATATTTTGCTTCTTCGTCCCATCGTCGTCGCCCTCACAATATCGGGTGATGACGATGGGGTGGAGAAGCAAAATACAATAACAACGATGGCGATAGCCATTCCTTATAACTTGAGACTCGGTATTGCCGAAAACGTAGTCCCGACAAGAGCAAGTGCCGTGCCAAAATAAGGCATGATGTTTCTATTTATTTTGGCTCGGCACTTGCGTCGGGACGGTGGGTACCGGTTGTTCGCAATCACCGAGTTGCCGAGACGCTGGCTATGTTTTTTTCGATTTCTTCCTTGAATCTCTTGACTTGCTGTTGAATTCTGTTTGCTTCAGATTTCCATATTTTCTGTGCTTCTTTTTCCCCTTCCTTTTCTGCTAATTTAGGTTGATTAGATTTCGCAATTTGCATCCAACTCATACCGCTTTCGCGCATGTTAAGGTGCCGCACTTTTTCGTCGTATTCGCTGTCGGAATTGTTAGAAACGTAGTTCCCCAGTATAACCGCTTGCTTCATAGCCGCCCTAATTTCCCCCACGTTGGCTATCTCCACTTTTAGCGGTGTACCGTCCGAGTCTTCGATACTTGCCTCATATGCCTCTACAATCGCAGGAACGCCGACTCCGTGTGCCGCTTGTATCTGGCGGGGATAAGCAGTGTCCAGTTTGATAGTCGGAGTCAACGTGGGAGAATTGGGAGTGCTGTAAATTTTTTCGCCTTCTTTTTGCCCCTTATTGGTGAGACGATAGCCCGTTCGCATACCAGTACCTGACCGCATACCATGAGTCCAGCGGTCAACTTTTGTTTCTTGCAAAAAACCTTCTTCAAACAGTGCTTCTATTACAGAGTGAGAAATATAAGCATTGGTAACATGGGTGACGTTTCGTAATGCTAAAAGTTCATGAAATAGTGTGAGCATTTCATTTTTTGTTAATCCACCCTTGAGAAATTTCACTTCCCGAATCCACAAAGACAATTTCAGAAAAACGTGAAAAGGCGGTTTTATCAAAACGGTATTTAGTGCTGCCGTTAGATTCGCTATTTCTTCCGTACTCATTCCATGCTCTGGGCGTTTATGCATGTAAGGTACATATCGGTATTCTTTGTCGAGTAATACCCACAAGTCAACGCTAGATATTTGATTCATTTCAAGACTCCCAAGTGTGTTAGACAGGCTGCGTTTGCCGTCAATGCTTGGGGCAAAGACGGTCAAACGCAATCGGGGGCAATTACTCCCCTACCCATTGCTGACCATTATACCTCTCTCTTTGGTGTTTGTCGATTCCGTGCCATGTCCTCGGCAATGGTTAATTCGGCTCCCGCTGTATAGCGTTTGGTCATTTCGGGCTTTGTATGCCCCAGTTTCTCTCTGGCGGCTTCACGTCCCAATGCAACCCGCTCTGTCAATTCGGTCGCACCAGCATGCCGTAACTGATAGGGTGTCCAATGCGGTATCTTTGCACCGACTTTGTTGCCCTTCTTGATGGCATACTCCACCGCTTTTCGGTAGGAATCCTTATCGTAGAATTCTCCGATGTCGTTTCTCTGTATGCCACGCTCTTTCATTGCTTGGCAGGGGCTAAACACTGCTTGCTCTGCGGTCTTGCCTTCAAGGTACGGAGCAATCAGGGCTTGCTCTGTTGCGCCCAGCGGAATGACTTTTTTGCCGATGTGCTTCTGCGTCTTGTGCCGCTCTAGCGTGTAATACCAAAGATTCGGGTCTTGCCCCTGCTCGGTGTCGCCTACGGTAACATCGCCCACTCGCATGCGGCATGTTTCACCGGGGCGCATGGCGGTCTCTCGCTGTACCTGTGCCATTGCGGATACGGTTGCTGGCATAAACGGCAGTGTCCGGTCAACCACATCACGGGGTACGCCTCTGACAATTTCGTTATCGAAGGTGCCGGGTTCGCCGGGCGGGAGCGATTTCACGGCAGTCAAGGCTTGCCACGTTGCGGTCTCTACCTGTTCCTCTTCGACTCCCCATCGGAAAATGCGGACAAGCCGCCCGGTATAGTCATTGATTTGTTTCCGGCAGAGAGTTCCTTTCTTGACCATCTGGTTACGGACTATCTTCAGTTTTTTCGGGGAAAAACTGTTGACGGCGAGGTCGCCGCAAATCTCGACAAGGTAGCCGATGGCGAGTCTAAAATGTCGGACGTGGCTTTCGTCTAGCCGGGTGGTGTGGTGATCTAAAAAGTCGGCGGCGAGTTCTGCGACCAGCACGTCGCCTGTACGGTGCCGCAAAACACCGGTCGGGCTTTCCAGTAGTTCGGCGACGAATCGTCGGTAGGCGGTATCGGCTTCGGGCGATTTCCAGATTCCGTGATAGATTCGCTTGCCGTTGTGCCAAGAGTAGGACTGATTTCTATCTCGGCATTGTTTAGGCAACTTCTTCGTCATGAGTGTACCTTCCCTTTCTAAAACATCGTAATTACGATGTTTTACAAGTTCCAATAACCCATACAACTGAAATTTCAAAGTGCCGGAAACACCTTGTTTTATAGGCTAAAAACCTAATGGAGCGAAAGGGAGTCGAACCCTCGACCTCTGCATTGCGAAAGACGCTCCACAGCAAACAGTAGAAGTGCAAAAACGCTTATATTACAATAGTTTACGACGATTTTTGATTTTGTCAATCCCCATCAAACACCATTTTCCTCATGCTTGTTTTACAGGGTTTTGCGGGTATTGATAAAAAATAACGGGTAGTAAACGGGTAGTTCCAATCCTTACAAAACCGTTACGATTTTTTACCCTTCAACAGACCAGTCGGATCCCTGAAACCAATCATTGTATCATTGCTGTAGTGAAGTTGACGGAACCACCGGTAGGCGGTAGAATGGGGAACTATGGCATCGCAGAGCAGGAAAACAGAGGTAAAAAGAAAAAAACGTGAGGCACTGCATTACGCTAGAACCCTTTCGGACATTCTCCATCTGCACCGATGGATGGGCGGCGATCAAATTGATCTGGCAACGATCTACGGTTTGGCGAACGGTGTTGAGTCCGTCATCAGTGAAAATGTTCCTAGCGGCATCTCACGTAAAACGCAAGACAAAATCGAAGACGTTCTTGAAGATGTTGACGATGGCAAACAGTCCCCTGAATCGCTCGCAATGAAATCCCGGTTTCACTGCGAAGGCATTAGCGAAAGTGATGCAAAAATCGTGATGCGGCTCTGTATCTTACAGAGCAGATTTACCGATGCAATAAAAAAAATCGCCGAGAGTCCCGGAAGCGTATTTTGCACGGTCTTCGGAAAGAAAACCACAACCTCCGACTGGGATGGTGCCAAGATTTATATGGAACTTGTTGTCGATCTTGGTAAACCAAAACCGGAAATGCTCTCGGTCTTTGCACCGTGCCTTCCTCGTGTTGGAGAGTCCATTGATTTGAGCGATATTTTCGATAAAAAAGCAGGCAGCATGTATATGGAAGTTGTCAGCATTGAATACGGTGCGCATCGGATAGACGATCCATTAGACAAAAATCCTATGCCGAAACTGATTCCCTACGTCATCCTTGAACCTTGTAAAACCGGACAAAATGATTGAACCCTAGATAATGAATACGCAAACCATTCTACAGCAGATTGTTCTTGGTGAAGACAGCACGCGACAATTCAAAGCCGATGTAACCAATGGTGAGTCCTTGGCTTCCGAAATAGTTGCGTTTGCCAATTCCGAAGGGGGAACGATCTTGATTGGTGTTGCGGACGATGGAACACTGCCGGGGCTTACGTTGCAGGATGTTACGCGAATCAATCAACTTATCGGCAATGTTTCCAGTCAACAAGTACGGAGTCCGATTGCAGTTACGACAGAAAATATAGCCTTGGAGAATGAACGGCTTGTAATCGTGTTGACCGTGCCAAAAGGGATCGACAAGCCGTATTTCGATAAAAATGGTGTTATCTGGCTTAAAACCGGTGCCGATAAACGCCGGGTTAATTCTAAAGAAGAATTGCGTCGGCTCTTTCAACTATCCGACCAGTTCCACGGAGATGAACTGCCGACAAAGGCTGGTCTCGATAAATTGGATACTCTCCTTTTTCGTGAATTTTTACGTGACCACTACAAACATGAGTATCCGAAATCGGAGGCGGACTTATTACGGCTGCTCCAAAATATGAATCTGGCAACGGGCAGCGGTGCCTTGAATCTTGCCGGAGTATTGATGTTTGCAGAACGCCCTGAGTGGATCGCTCCGCAATTTGTTGTCAAAGCAATTCGATACCCCGGTAACAAAATACACCCGGCAGATTATATTGATACCGAAGATTTTGCTGGACCGCTTCAGAAGATATTTGATGATGCGATGGGTTTTATTATGCGGAACCTGCATAAACTACAGGCAGGCCGCGGGGTCAATGCACCGGGACAACCAGAGATTCCTGAAAGCGTGTTCGAGGAATTGCTGGTTAATGCTTTGGTACACCGTGATTATTTGGTGAGTGCTCCGATTCGGCTTTTTGTTTTCGATAATCGTATTGAGATCATCAGCCCCGGTCATTTACCGAATAACTTGACTATTGAGAAAATGCGAGCGGGCAATTCCAACATTCGTAATCCGGTATTGGTTTCTTACGTCGCTAAGGGGCTGTTGCCTTATCATGGGCTGGGATCAGGCATCCAGCGAGCACTAGAACTTTGGGCGGATATTGACTTTAAGAATGACTTCGAGGGGTGTCTCTTCACAGCAATAGTGAACCGTAAGAAGATTGACGAGTTAAACATTCTTACACCGAGGGCATTGCTTGGCAGGTCAGCTCAAATACTCCAAGAAGTTCCAGATAGGATTATCGAACATATTCGCAACAAGCCTGACATTAGTGTTCCTGAACTGGCGTACCTGACGGGGGCAACAGAGAGAACGATCAACCGAGTCTTGCCAAAACTCGTAGAGGACGGAATTATTCGCCGCAATAATTCATCTGATAGTGATGGATGGGATATCGTGAAGTAAGTCAACTCTGTTTGCTTTTCCCCCTACAAATCAAGCTCGAAACCATCTTTACCCGCAAAAGCCCCCACAAGCCATTTTAAGGACACCTTCCGCCAAAGGTACAAAACCCCTACCGACCCTGCGAGCGTTCAATAGGAGCGATCCTAGAAGACCGAATTTCACGTCATCCCCCAGATTCAACATCAAAAGAGAGATTTCCCCCAAAAAACCGGAAAGAGAGGGGGGATAGGACAACACCCTCCAACGAACCTATCCCTGCCCCTCTTCTTTCGGTAACATCGAAATAACAGACCGCACCGTATCCTGAAATATCTTGTCGAAGTTTTCGCCGACAAACCGCTCCCCTGTTGCGGTTGCCGCAACCTGACGGGATAACTTATAGCCGTCTATCAACTTGCCGACATCCAGTCCCGCATATTCCAAAATCTGGAACACATTCGGATCACCGGCACTTGCCGCTTGGGTGAGCCAGCGGAATGCAAGTTCTGTATCCTGTTGGCAACCCCTGCCAGACAGAAGGAACAACGCAAAATGAGTCTGTGCTTGTCTGCTGCCCTTCTCGGCGGCTTGTCGAAAGTATTGAAAAGCAATGGTATCATCAGGTGCCACTCCCGTACCGCTGGCGTAACATTCACCGAGCCGCTTGAACGCTTCAACCACGTCCATCTCCGCGGCTTGGATATAACATTCCAACGCTTTATCGGCATCAGCGTCCACCCAAATACCAGTTCGGTAAAGATTGCCCAGATAGTAAACCGCTTGCGGGTATTTCTGGTTCGCCGCCTTTTGTATCCACTTGAACGCCTCCTCATTCTGGGGGGCTTTTTTGTCGGTGAAGGTTTCCAGCGATAGACCAAGCATGGCTTGGGCGTAAGGATGTCCCTTTTCTGCCGCAAGCCGATAGTACCGACGCGACTGTTCGGTCTCACCCTCACGTTCATATCGTACTGCCATCCTGCAGAGAGCGTCGGCGTTACCGTTATCAGCAGATTTTTCAAGCCATTCGTAACCGGCTTCCAGTTCATTGTTGGCACGATGATACGTCCACATACCATACCCGGCGGCAGGGTTGCCTGAGAGAGCGGCACTTCGTAACAGCGTTAATGATTCATCATCTCCATTCTGAGCCAGCAATGCCAGCAGATAGTAACCTTCCGGCTCATCCTTTTTGGTTCCGATACCTTCCAGATAGAGATGGGCGAGTTTTTGCATTGCCGACATGCAGCCTTTCTCTGATGATTGCTTGTAGTATTGGAATGCCTTCTTGTGATGAACCGGAACACCATTGCCGTCAGAATAGATGTCGCCGAGATAGCAGGCTGCGATATGTTCCCCCTGTTTTGCCGCCTTACGGAACCACTGCCGGGCTTGTTCATAGTTCTGTTGGATGACATCATCAAAACCGTTGTAGTAGAATATGCCCAGCGTGCGTTGTGCCGTCAGATAATTTTGTTCGGCGGACTTACGCAAGAATTTGATTCCTTCATGAGGGGCGTAGCCGCGATATTCCTTGTCGAGGAGTAATGCTCCCAGACTATACTGGCTTGCCGGGTTCCCCTTGGGATAGTCGGGACAGGGTTGAGAGAGTTCACGCCATATTTGAGCGGCTTCCTCTTTGTTCTGTTCGATACCGTCACCATTTGCGAGACAGTAGGCAAGCCAGTGTTTCGCCACCGGATCATTCT
>Ga0099364_10003409_pt1 | contig 24680 bp, 19 predicted proteins | sample TergutTh196P3_FD_73070 | JGI IMG/M metagenome (GOLD analysis project Ga0099364, IMG submission 73070) | Microcerotermes parvus P3 segment gut microbial communities from Pointe-Noire, Republic of the Congo - Th196 P3 | ecosystem: Host-associated > Arthropoda: Insects > Digestive system > Gut ...
AATATGTGCTGCTATTCAGCAGCACCAAATAGGAGTTTATCATGAAAAAGCTAGGTTCTCTCGTTTGCCTTTTGGCAGTAACTTTGGCACTGGTACTTACAGGATGCCCTGATCCTGCAACTGGAGGTGATCCGCCCGGAATTCCACAGAATGTACAGGCAACTGCAGTAAATGCAACAACAATTGAAGTCACCTGGGATCCTGTAGAAGGTGCAACCCAGTACAATGTGTATAAAAGAACAGGCACTTCATCAAGTACTGTATTAATCGCCAGTCCCACAAGCACATCCTATACAGACAGCAACTTGTCATCTGGTACTACCTACCACTATACTGTTAGCGCAAGGAACAGTAATGGAGAAGGTACGCAATCTGCAACTTCCTCTGCTACTCCTACAGCAACACCTGTACCAGCTGCACCTACCGGTGTGGCTGGAAGAGCAACATCTACAGCCAGCATAGGACTTACCTGGAATGCAACTGCAAATACTTATAGTTACAAAGTATATTACAGGGCTGGTACTAGCGGAGAATTTATACAGCTAAGCCCCCAGAATACAATAACCAGTAATGGTACGAATATAACAGGTCTAATATCCGGTACTACCTACTTTTTCAGGGTTGTTGCAACTAACCAGCATGGAGACAGTGCCCAGTCTGCAATTTCAAGCGGTGTAAGGGTACCGTCAAATTCTGATCAAGGTGCAACTGCTGCCAATTCCATTAACGTTAATAATACTGCACATAGTATTGATGCCTGGACCTCATATAGTTTAGATGGCCGTACTGAATTATGGTTTCATTTTAATTCAAATGGAACTGGGTTTGTAAATATTGGTTACACCGAAACAAATATCAGAGTAGATGTATATAAAAGTACAACAGCTTCCTCCAATATCCCCGAGAGTACAGCTTTACCGAACATGAGCAATCTGGTAAAAGTTAGTAATAATAGGGTAAATATTGAACGCAGTACATTCACTACTCCTCCAAGTTCCTGGAATAGCAATACTGACGGCAGATATTTTATTAAAGTAACTCCTTTAGATACTTTAGATGGTTACCCCGCAGGATCATTTGTTATCACTGCTGCTTTTAATTAAACAATAAAACTATGCACAGATTTCATTATTCTGTGCATAGTCGCACTTAAAAGAGGTTTTCCTTTTCTGCGAGGACAGGTTCCTTTGCCTTTGCCTTTGCTTTGGGGGCGGCTTCGGGAACAGCTTCCGCTGTACCAGGTGAAGCTTCAGCGACAAAGCTCTCAGCCAGGGGTTCTTTCTCAAGACCGGCATAGGTGGTTTCACTTGTACTGCTCTGTTTGGAAACAGGGGCGGTATTTGCCTCCTTTCCGGGGAACATAAGCACCCTGAGTTTCTGCTCCAGTTCCAGAGCCAATGCCTCATTAGATATGAGGAAGTCCCTGGCGTTTTCCCTGCCCTGACCGATTTTCTCTTCACCGTAGGAATACCAGGCGCCTTTCTTGTCTATGAGGTTATGTTTTACTGCCCCGTCCAGAAGACTGCCGGCTGTGGAAATTCCCTTACCAAAGATGATGTCTACCTCTGCCCTTCTGAATGGCGGGGCGACTTTATTTTTTACAACCTTAATCCTGACCCTGGTGCCGATTGCAGGCGTGTCCTTGCCGGAATCTATGTTTTCGGTTTTTCTGACTTCCAGGCGGACGGAGGAGTAAAACTTCAGGGCATTACCGCCGGTGGTGGTTTCCGGGTTGCCGAACATTACGCCGATCTTCATGCGGATCTGGTTTATGAAAATAATTATGGTTCTGGACTTCCCGATTATGGCGGTGAGCTTCCGCATCGCCTGGCTCATCAGCCTTGCCTGCAGCCCCATCTGCGCATCGCCCATGTCTCCGTTAATTTCCGCCTGCGGGGTCAGTGCCGCCACGGAGTCCACAACTATGATATCCACTGCCCCTGAGCGCACAAGGCTCTCTGCGATTTCAAGTGCCTGCTCACCGGAATCTGGCTGGGACACCCAGAGGTTATCAATGTTCACGCCCAGGTTTCTTGCGTAGATGGGATCCAGGGCGTGCTCAGCATCGATAAATGCAGCTATGCCGCCGAGTTTCTGCGCCTCGGCAATAGCATGAAGGGCAAGCGTGGTTTTACCGGAGGATTCCAGGCCGTATATTTCAACTATGCGCCCCCTGGGATAACCGCCTATGCCCAGCGCTTCATCAATTAAAATAGAGCCGGATGGAACTGACTCTATACCCGGAGTGTTGCTTCCGGAACCGAGTTTTATTAAAGAACCCTGTCCGTATTGCTTTTCGATCTGAAGCCTGGCTGCTTCCAGTGCTTTCTCTTTTTCCTCGGATGAGGCCAGGGGGTTACCCCTGGTTTTTTCAATTTCGTTTGACTTTGCCATATTAATCTCCCTCCCTATATACGGCACCAGGATGCGTAATACTTTGAAATTTTTGTAAATTTACATAAAAATATCATATTTTTTTGAAAAAGTACAGCCTTTTTATATGTATCTGTGAAAACCTTCGGTTTTTGGTTTGAATTGATCAGGAAAGCCGGGTGCATCCTCATTACCGGAATGATCCCAGCCCCCTGCCATCATGGCAGCAGCAAGGAGGAGACCGCCGTTTCCGGGGAGGTAAAGAGGGAGGTCAGCTTTGTCCGCCTGTGCATTATGGCCGTTGGGGAGGTAAGTGTTTTTGGGATTATCCCATAAAAGGAACTTCACTGCATCATCTTTCCTGCCCAGGCGGGCTGCACACATTGCCATCATGGGAAAATCCCAGCCCCAGCACGAATCCAGATCCCAGTCTTTTAATACCCTGTCCAAGGTGGCATTCATTATTTCTTTATCTATCCCCTCACCCGGAAGGATCCCGAGCATGGCAAGCATGGAGGGGTGATCTGTATTGAATGGCTTTTGACTAAAGGTTTCCGGGCAGTTCTCATGGGAAATATACACTCCTTCATGGACTGGAGGGAGGGAAAGTTTCTCCGCTGCTTCAGCAAATTCCGGCACAGGCTTTTCTCCCAGGCGTTCAAGCCAGGTGTTTGTCATTTTAAGCCCCCAGCGGAAGTATTCCACTTCAAAGCCCGGGTTTAAAACTGTACGGGGATCGAAGCGCTCCTGTGCCGGAATTACAGGCGGCCCCAGTACATAGCGGCTTCCGTCCCAGTGCAGGAAATCGCAGATAAATTTTGCAGTTTCGATTATGATCTCTTTATACTCCAAAAGAAAATCCCGGTTATTATTTTTTCTATAGCAGAGTTCTGCCAAAAGTATGGGGTGAACCTGCTGCCAGACCAGAAAAACTGCGATACGGGAGGGGCTGTTATCTCCTCCGGGGCCGCACATTTTTATCCATCGTGCGCCCATATACCCCTGGGACTCGGCAAGTCTTTTTGCCTCACCAATTACTCTCTTATACCAGGCAAGACTTTTTTCAAGCCAGATGCTTCTGTCCCAGAGGGGTATATGGGCGGAATGCCAGTAATGCATTTCCAGGTGGAACTTCCCGTACCAGCTATTGCAGGTGAGGCCTGTTTCTGCCGGGGGAAGGGTGCCTCTCTCCTGTATGGCAATAAGGTATTGGGAAAGAACTATGCGCCTTTCCAGTTCCCCTGCATCCGGGGAAGATATACTGCTGAAGTCCAGGGCAGCCCCGGCAATCCAGTAATTTTCCCAGAAAGCCAATGTTTCATTTTTTAGCTTTTCGTATAGTTCTCTGGCAGAAATATTTTTATCATTAAAATAATCCCCGGCATCATTTAATTTTGGGGAGAAGGAGAAAAGGAGATAGAAAGTTTCATTTTTGCTATCGAAGGTAAAATTATGCCCGCCGTCAAATGTATATGAGGAAGCATCGTCCATAAAAACCTGGACAGAGTAACTGCTGGAATCCATGATTCTATGAATAGTTAAATGATTTTTTGCAATTTCCATGGGGAGGCTTTTATGCCTATCCGGGCAGGAAAAATCACTGCCGTTTTTTTTATGGCTGCCATAAGGGAAGGAGAGCTTTACCTTTAATTTACCGGAAGCAAAGAGAGGAGATGAGAGCTTAAGGCAGATAGTATCATCGTTTGAATTTACGAGGCTCAGGATATTTACCTCTTCTCCCCAGAGCTTGAATTTTGAGTCCAGGATGCCTTCCCATAAATTCAGGTTTTGAGATATTGCTTCACATTCTTCCAGTGATTCAGGTTCCAGATTTAAACCCAGTACAGCCAGGTTATATCGGTGGGGATTCTGCCTCAAATTATAGTATAATTCCCCCTGGCTGCCTTCATTCACAGGGTAGCCTACATTCCTCCCATAGGTATCGAAGTATGTGGGTGCAAGTTTAGACGGATCAAGATCAAGGTTTGAGTAAGTATGCCAGCTCCAGTCCGACATGGTGCAGAGCGGAAAATAATCATAGACAGGAAAAAAAGTTTGTAAGCCTGTAAAGTCTGCGGTAAATGTAAAAGAGCCATTTCCTAAAGAAAGCGGGGCTTTTATTTCAGGTTTTGCGTAATTTATATTATGCCTTTGTATCAGGGCTTTACGGTCGATTTTCATTTCATATACTTTAACAATTTTCTTAAAATTATTATACTAAGTCCATGAATGATTTTATCATTACGGCCACACGTTCCATGCATAGCTATGCTGAGCGGGTTGTAGAATTCCTGGTAAAAATTCCAAGTTTTTCTGAACAAAGAGATGTAATTAACGGTGTTGAATTATTAAATATAGAGCGGTTTGCAGACGGGGAAATGGAAGTTTCCCTGAGTAAATCTGTACGAAATAAGCTGGTGGTTTTATTTTCAGGCTGCAGTTATAACGAGTCGGGCATAGAAGTTGAGAAAGCCAAGCTGGAAATGTACTATGCCATAGATGCCCTAAAGCGCTGCCAGGCGAGGGAAATTATTGTATTTGAACCATATATTTCCTGTTCCAGATCTGACAGAACTACAAGGCGTAATTCTGTGGGCCTATGGGTTCATTTTAAGATCCTTTCCTCCCTTGGCGTTAATCATGTAGTAACTTATCAGCTTCACTCAAATAAATCTGAATCCATGCTGGATCCTGCAATCTGCAGCATAGACAATATCCCAGCCATGACCCTTCTGGAACGGTATTTATGCGATGTTTATATAGGTAATTCCCAAGTGCTGCAGGAAGAGGTAAGACCCAACTGGGCTTTCTGTTCTGTAGATGCAGGCGGTGAAAAACTGGCAAGGAGCTTTGCCAATGCCTTTGGCGCGCCCCTGGTAGTAGCACATAAGCAGAGAGATTATTCCAACTTAAACTCTGTAGAATCGATTAATATACTTTCACGCGATCCAGTCGAAGGCAAGGTGCTTTGGATAGTTGATGATATGATAGATACAGCAGGATCGGTTGAAAGCCTGATACGGGCTTTAAGCGAATTAAAACCCAGGGAAATAAATATTATTGCAGTTCATGCTCTTTTTTCACCGCCTGCTGCAAGGCGGCTTAATGCCCTTGCGGAGGAAGGCTTATTAAGGCGGATTATTGTAACCGATACTGTAGGACCAATTAATTTTAACGGAATAATACCGCGAATCGAAGTTGTACCTTCCACTGAGCTATCTGCAAGGATAATCCGTACCCTGGTTTTAAGTGAATCCATGGCCAAATTAATGAACCCATTTAACGCAGAAATATACCTTAACTCTCCAAATCTGTTCAGTTCTAATCAACCGCAGGAAAAAATAGACAATTCGTATCAAAAATAATACTACGTCAGGTAATTTCTAAGCTCCCATTAAGAGATTAATTAATAAATCCTCATCATCGAAGGCTCCCAATGAACGCAGCCTGGAAAGGCTCTGCAAAAATCCATACACACTTCTTGTATGGCTGTTACGGCTGTTAATTAACATGGTGGATGCATCTTGCAGATCTGAAATTGAACTTTGAAGGAGCCTGTATCTTTCCATCACAAATTCAAAGTGAAGTTCCACATATTCAAGCGAACGGCGGGAAGAAATAACAGAACCTGCCAGGCTGATGCAGTTTAAGAGAGCGCTGTAAAGTTCAATTTCAAGATTTATTTCTGCTCCCACATAATCCATGGCTGACTGTTCTAAAGCAATTCTGCTTCTTTCCAGGGTGTTATTATATACCCAGTAATCTATGGGAATACTGCCTGTTATGGAAACAGACCCTCCTCCGGAACCATGGTCGAATCCCTGCCGGGTAGAATAACTTATACTTGGAGAAATTATTGAAGCAGAAATTGTAGGCATATATTGTCTTTGGGTAAGTGAATGGTTTAGTTCAGCACTCATGTTTGAAAGTATGCTCCTTGCCAGCGAATGATTGGAGACAAGTATATGCTCCCAAAAATTACTGAACAATAATTCCAGTTCTGAATCACTTATACTTCCCAGATGAAAAATTAGATCTTCATATTTGGAAAAATCCACAGGCTCCAATTCCGGAAGTTCCGGAAGCCCTGTCAAGGATCGTAATCTTGTAATTGACAGGTTAAGGCTGCGACGGGCCTGGTTACGGGAATTCTCCCTCTGCTCCATATCGGCGAGGGCGCGTAAATAATCGCCGTAGTTTATCATGCCGCTGGCAAGCCTGATCTCCGCCATGGAAAGGGAGAAAATTGCAGTCTGCAGGGTGGACTCCTCAGACTCCAACGATGCAGCGGCTTCAAGGACTGCGTAATAGGCATTGTCCACAGAATCCAGGACATTGAAGTACTCTGCAAGAGCCTGCCTTCTGACAGATTCGGTTGAGATGGAGGCAAGTTCCCTTTGGATTCTGCTTCTCCCGCCGTCGAAGATTCTGTAGGAAACTGTCAAATTAAGGCGCGAGTTAAATGTATCAATAGGATTAACAAATTCCCAGTTTTCGTCCAGATAACTTACACCTGCACTATAACCCATGGAAAGGGAAGGCAGGCTTTGAAAAAACAAATTTCTTTCGTTAAGGAGGCTGTTCTGCAATGAAAGGTTTAACCCGGATAAGCTTCTGGAATTAATTAATCCCAGGGTTCTCACCTGCTCCAAATTTACCGTCTCCCCAAATAAATTGGAGTAAAAAATAAAAACCAGTATCATTACTAAAAACTTTTTCATGTTCCTCCAATTCATCTCTTATTTGCTCTTTACTATTTATTATTTATTATTTGTCACTCGTATCTCAAAGCATCTATGGGATAAAGCCTGGCTGCTTTTAAAGCCGGATAATAACCAAATACCATGCCTACCCCTGCTGCAAAAAGAGCAGATATTGCTACAATGATGGGATTTATTGCTGTAGGAATCCCGAAATTCCGCAGTGCATAACCGCTTAGAAATGCCAGGCTTATTCCCAGTAAACCTCCCATAAGGCTTAAAATCACTGCCTCTGAAAGGAACTGTAAAAGTATGTCCCGCCTCCTGCCGCCTATTGCCATGCGTATACCTATTTCCCTGGTTCGCTCTGTTACAGAAACCATCATTATGTTCATAATGCCGATTCCTCCGACCAAAAGCGATACGCCTGCAATGGATGCGAGCAGGGTGCTTAAAATTTGCGTAGTGGCGGATACCATATCAATCATGTCTGTCTGGTTCATTATTGCAAAATCCGGCATTGCTCCTGCCGCTATATTTCTGGATTCTCTTAAAATTAATTCCGTTTCATGCACTGCTGCATCGATATAATCCCTGTGTATAACACTCATTACAATTTGGCTGATATCTCTGGAATTGCTTATCCTGGTCATGGCAGTGTCCAGGGGCAATAGAACAACATCGTCCTGATCGTTTCCCATGAGGCCTGCACCCTTTCTTTCCAGAAGCCCGATTACTGTATAGTAATTATTGCCTATCCTTATCTGCTGGTACAATGCATCTTCTTCAATGCCGAAAAGGCTCTCTGCTGTGGAACGTCCGAGAACTGCTACTGAATTACGGCTGTCCAGATCATGCTGATCAAAGAAGTACCCGGCATTAACCGGAGAATTCCGGGCTATGCTGAAATCAGGTTCTACCCCCTGCACCTGTACCCTTACATTTCCTTCCGGGCCGAAAACATTCTGCGTGCTCATGACCAGGCCGGAAATTGCCCTTGCATAAGTGGACTCGTTGCGTAGTTTGTCTATATCGTTTTTATTGAAGGCATCTACCCTGGCAACTGTTGTAGTTCCTGCGCGGGCAGTCACACGCCTTGGGGTTATCTGAAGTACATTGGTACCCATGGAAGTAATTCTCTCTTCAATCATCCTCTGTGAACCTTCTCCCATGGCAACCATAATAATTACTGAACCTACGCCTATTATTATTCCAAGGGAGGTAAGTAAACTCCTCATCCGGTTACGGAGTATGGAACGAAAGCAGGTTTGCATCAGCTGAATTATATTCATTCTGCAATCTCCGAAATTGAAATTTGTTGATTGCTGTTTTTCCAGTTATTGAGGTCTTCCTGGGCGTTGCGTCTTTCACTTACCTCTCTGTCCGAAACCAGTTCTCCATCTCTTAATGTAATTATCCTTTTTGAATAAGCGGCCAAATCTGGTTCGTGGGTAACCATTACTATGGTTTTTCCCCTTTTGTTTAACTCCTGGAACAGAGTCATAATTTCGAGGCTCATTTCGGTATCCAGGTTCCCTGTGGGTTCATCCGCCAGAATAAAGGCAGGATCGTTTACCATGGCTCTGGCAATTGCAACCCTCTGCTGCTGGCCTCCGGAGAGCTGCGAGGGGTAATGATCCATTCTGTCACCCAGCCCTACTTCCTGCAGCACCTCCATGGCTCTTTTTCTACGTGCCTGGGAACTTAACTTTTTTTCTCCGGGGATTTTGTTTTGTCCCATTTTTATACTTCCCCTTCGCCTGTAATAAAGGGGAAGTTCAACATTTTCCAATGCGGTGGTTCTGGCAAGGAGGTTAAAAGACTGAAAAACAAAGCCGATTTTTTTATTTCTTATATAGGCAAAGGTGTCAGAATTAGACTTACTCGTTTCTATCCCGTCCAGGGTATATGTGCCTTCATTGGGTTTATCCAGACAGCCCAGTATATTCATTAAGGTGGATTTACCCGAGCCAGAGGGACCCATTACAGAAATAAACTCCCCGCTTTCGGCGAAGAAATCCACTCCCCTCAGAGCTCTTACAACCACTGCTTCCTGGGAGCTGCCGGATTTCCCCTTCTTGCTTTCCATGCGGTATTCTCTTTTAATACCTTTTAATTCAATTACTGATGACATTAAATTCTTTCCCTGAGAATGAATTGAATATCTTCAAGGGTTTCCAATGGAAAAATTTCGGTAAAAGATCCCGATGAGATACCGGCAAGCACCTGCATTACTTCCAGATTGCCGCTGTCAGATATATACCATAAGTTGCGGACTGTCATGGTTGATGCCGGTCTTGCCTGTCCTTGCGGCTGACCTGGCATTTGACCAAAGGGCATGGCAACAAAACCGCCCCTTCCCACTCCTCCGGTGAGTAAGCCGGCAATACCGCCTGTAGCAGCAGCACCGCCACCGCCGCCTTGTGCCTGCCTCGCAGTTGCTGCCTGTTGAGCCGCAGCCTGTGCGGCAGCTTCCTGAGCCTGGTTACGTGTTTCTATTGCAGCTTCTCTCTGCTCTTCTGTCAGTTCAGTAAGCCCTGCAAGAAAGACCATTTCAGCAATTTTTTCCTCACTTAAATTAGACGGCTGGAAACGCAGGGCTCCGTTATTTATCAAAATGGCATTTTCGCTTCTTTCGACAATGAACTCAACTGCACAGGTCATTCCGGGAAGCAAAGAACCGTCATGATTTTCTACCCTGATAAAAACTGTGTATGAAACCACATTGCTCACTACTACGGGAACAAGCCTGATTGTTTCTACTACTCCCGTATAGGTTCTGCCGGGGAGGCTTTCCAGGGTAAACCTTACAAACTGCCCTCTGTGTATTGAAGCTATGTCCAGCTCCCCTACTGTGGCCTCTATCTGCATTTCGCTTAAATTCTCTGCCAGGGTGAACATGCTGTTTGCAACATTCGCACTGTCGCTTACTGTATCGCCTTCGTTAATGCTTCTGTCGAGGACTATGCCGTCTATGGGAGCTGTGACAAAGGCAAACTGGTTAATCTGGGTTTCCACTTCCAGGAGGTTTTGTTCTGCTATGCGTAAATCTGCTGCAAGATTTTCCAGATTTGCTCTGGATGTCATTAATTCAAATTCAGAAATTAAATTTCTCTCTGCCAGAGCTGCCTGGTTATTAAAGTTAATTAACTGCAATTCATAATTTGCCCTGGCTTTAATTACTGCCGCAGCCTGTTGTTCCCTCCTTAACCTTAAAACATCAGTATTAAGTTCTGCAAGAACATCACCCCTCTGAACAACATCATTGAAATCTACAAGCACCTTTTCCACCTTGCCGCTCATCTGGGGAAGTACCCGTACAGTGGAAACAGGATTTATTCTGCCGCTGGCTGTAACAGTGCGTTCTATACTGCCTCTTCTTACACTGGTAAATTCATAATTAACACTGGAAATTCCGGTAGAGCAGGCAGAGAAAATTATTGCTGTTATAAAAATGGGAATAAAGTTAATGCCGGTTTTAATTTTCATGGATTTAAAAATCCTCCCTAATGAATTAAACAAAAACATACAGATAAAAGTAACAATTAGATACTATTAATAATATAAACAATAGTAAACAATGAAATGTGTATAATTTATGAACTTTACCTGAACTTTTTTGTGACTATCCTGGTTCCGCCCCTTTCCATTTTACCTGCCTGTTCCCAGTATTTTTCATTGTCCAGAAATTCATCGCTTCCCGGTTCTGCAAATCCCAGGTTTGCACATATTAAAGTACCTCCCTCATTAAGCATGGAATGGAGTTTTTCAAGCATGGAAGGCTTAGGTGCCAGACCATCGAAAAAAACCAGATCATAGTCATTTGATAATGTAATTAATACCTTATTAAAATCTCCATGATGTACTTTTATTCTTGAAGCCAGACCTGCTTTTTCTATGTTTTCCCTTGCAATGTCCACATGAACCGAATCACCCTCTATCGTGTCTACATGACAGTCATCTCCGGAAGATGCCAGGCAGCATGCAGTATAACCAAGGGCAGTACCCAGTTCCAGAATTTTTTTAGGGTTTAACTGGCTCACCGTTTTTATCAGGTTCTGCCCTTCGCTGAAGGGATGTGCATGACAGTAATGCTTTCTTCTGTGTTCATTGGTCATGTCATGTATAAAGCGGAAATTACTTTCGTTTACCATTTACATCTCCTATATCTCCGGATTTTTATTGGAAAATTCTGAAGAATCCAGTAATATTGTTACAGGTCCCTCGTTTGTATAACTAACATCCATCTTTGCCTGAAATACGCCTGACTGAGAGTTCAGTCCCCTTTTCTTAATCAGATCCAAAAAAAAACTGTAAAGTGAATTTGCCAATAATGGATCTGCAGCATCACCGTAATAAGGTCTTCTGCCTTTTTTCACATCTGCGATTAGGGTAAACTGTGATACAGTTAACATGCCTATTGTTAATTCTTCATTTTTATTTTCAAAGGCTATATCACATAATGATCTGTTCATCTTTCCGTTTTCATCATTAAAAATTCTTAAATTACTTATCTTCTCTTCCAGCCAGAGGGCATCATCTTTGCTGTCTTTAGCTGCAATTCCCAGGTAGACCAATAACCCCAGGTCAATTCTGCCTGTAACAGTACTATCTACAGTTACTGATGCATTCCTAACCCTTTGAATTACAGCTCTCATGGCATTCTGTCCAATAAACCTGCCTGGTTAATTGCTATTCCCTGAATTTGGATCCTGTCGTCTGACAGGGGAATAATGCGACCGAGTATTTCCACAGGTCTTTCTACATTCAAAGGAATTGCAAAGTTATATGTTACCTGCACTATCCCCTCTACAACCTGCCTTGTATCATAACCGACCAGAAAGTCAAAAGTTGTAGATTCGTTTCCCGCATTAAGGTTAGTTGCCATTCCACGCCAGATTATATGTACATCCCTGTATAGAAAGGGATCTGCAATTACTTCGTTATATGTAAAACGATCACGCAGTGTATCAAAGCCCGGCTCCTGCAAGTAGGACATGAGAAGTCTTGCTCTGTTTTTTACCGGCTCTGATGCATTGGACTCCAGGATCAAATTTAACCTAACCCTTGCAGCTTCATCACGGAATTCCGTGAAAAATCCCCTTGCCGTATTATACTCGTTAATCACCTGAGTGCTGGTCAGCACATAACGGTATGCCCCGCCGAATTGCAGGGGTTCATTCTGTTCCTCTCTTATAAGCAGAGCCTCTTCGGGTATAGGTCTTGTCTCTCTTTCAGGGAGATTAATAATGCCATTTAAGACAGCCCAGCCAAAGGCTGCACCCATGGAAGCCGCCAATATGGAGACACCAATCATTATTGTTCTTCCTGTAATACTGGCTTTCGGAAATGAAGGAAAAATTTTGTGCAGTTTACCGGAGTCTATCCAGGCGGAAATATTTTCCGGCCCGGGATTCTGCCTTATTATTTTTAAGGCACGTTTGGCAATTTTATTATGTTCGTCAATTGATTGTACTTCCAGGTAAAGGTCAACTGCCTTGTCTGTATCACCGTGATTCAGATACAGGGCAGCCAGCCCCAATAAAGTGTCGGGATCCCTTAGTTTCTGCTCAATGGCGAGGTTCAGGTATTGAAGGGCTACTCCAAAAATCCTGGAATGAAGGTATGAAAGACCCAGAATATAGTAATATGTAAATTTGCCGTAGTACCTGGAGTATTCGCTTTCAAGTACCTTTATTGCCTGATCATAATCTTTTTTATTGGCATATCGGACAGCCTTTGATAAAATGGGATCCAGCTTCATGTAGTTTACCGGATATTATACCTTTGGCGTATTATATTAAGTGTATTTTCCAGTTCATTTATTTCGCTTTCACTGGCTAAACCAGATGCTATATAATGATCTATCCTGGCAATAATTGACCTTATTTCTTCAAGATCTCTTTCTCTGGAATCATCCCTTAGGGAGGCTAGGTCTGCCATAAAATCAGTCTGCATATCCTGCCCCTGATCCTCAAAAAAGGCAGTTCTCTCTACATTTGCTCTAGCCATATAGGGTATCTGGAAGGCATCCATGGCAAGGATAAAACCAATTTCCCTTCTCCCTCCGGGTGAAATAACAGCAGGATCAAAATAATATGTTACAGCTGAATCCCTTATTGAATACGGGAGTACTGTAAAATTTCTGTCTGCCCTGTAAGGAAATTCCCAGGGGCTTTCATAGAATCTCTGCCATGCAGCAAAATGCACCCTGTCAGGATCTCTGGCTGAACCGGTATTTATACTGCCTGCAAAATTAATTCCGTTTCCTATATCTGCCCAGAAAAGATCCGGATCTGCTCTTGTAATTAGGGTTTCTCCGGTAATATTTCTGAAGTTTGTATTTACCTGGGTATATGATCGGGAATCTGATAAATTTATATCCAGCAGATAGCGTGCACCTGCACTAATTATCCCAGTTCCCACATTCTCCAGGCTTATATTTATACCCAGACCCCAGATATCCCGCTGGGCAGGACTTTGAATAAAGATGAATTCTTTTCTTACAATGATGAAATTCGATTCAAATACAAGCACAGGATTTCCGGATTCTGCATCCAGATAGGTATTGAAAACGGAACTGTCACCGAGTCTATAAACTCTGCCGTCCACAATAACTGAGAGGTAACTTGTTCTGGGATCCCTGTCGTAGAAAAGCGGCTGCCTGACATCAGAATCTTCCGATACATGGTAGAGGGTAAATCTTCCTGTTTGTGCATGAATTTCCAGGCTTAAGGAACCTGCATTAAATTCCATTCCCATTAACGGCAGGGTAAATAATAAGCAGAAAAGCAGAAGGAAGGTTTTCATTGGTTATCCCCCTGTATTGCTCTTTCAAGTTCTTCAGCAGAAATTCTGAGATTATAAAGCCTGTCATTCTGACTTGCATTGGTTAATAAAATTTCCAGTAAACGCAGTCTTTCTTCTGCCATGAATAACTGTTCCCTTAAGAATAAATTTTCATCCTCCAGTTCCATTACCCTGCTATAACCTGGATCTGAACTTCCTTCCAGGGCATCCAGACGCCGCTGATAGGAACTTAAGGCTTGATCGTAGAAGGTTTCCCTTCTCTGAAATTCTTCTATATTTCGTAACGATTCCTCATGGCTCCATCTTAAAAGTGCCAAAAGTTCTGCTTCTACTCTTCTGTGTTCAATGATTGCCAGCCTGTAAACAGAAGCCTCATACTTTGAACTAAGGGGGTATTCTACGGTGATTTGGTAAAATATTTCCTGTGCCAGATCTAATTGACCCATGGCAAGCAGGGATTCACCAATCCAGTAAAATGCTGCCGCTCTCCTGGAAGAATCTTCCCCGGAAAGATAACCTGAGGGTCCGGGTTCAAGAGAAGAAGCATAGGAGCCAAGTGTAATTATGGCTTCGTTATAGTGCCCCAGAAGATACTGCACCCTCCCCTTATGATAGGTCATCTCCTGTGTTCTGAATGTACCGGGAGCGGCAAGTTCCATGGTATTCATGTTTCTGAGCGCTTCTTCATACTCTCCCATGGAGATCAATGACAGGCTGATCCAGTACAGGGCTTCACCTCTTAGTTCAGCTGATGCTGCTTCCGCCTGACCGCGGCGCAGCTCTAAAACAGCTTCGTGCCATCTTCCCTGGCTGTAGAGGTCGATTCCTGCCTGAATTCTGGTAAAAGCAGACTGCTGCGCCGCTAAATATACAGCGGGAAGTGTTAAAATAAGAAAAATGCAGAAAATTTTGTTAAATAAACGCATTTATATCCCCTTAAGAAGACTGATAAGGGCTTTTTTGTCTTCGGCCTTAAAAAAGGTACTTCCTGTTACTAAAATATCTGCTCCTGCATCCCTTACAAGCGGTGCCGTATGGGTATTAACCCCGCCGTCAACAGAAACAAGGTAATTATAACCCATCTCTTCACGTATTTGCACCAGGGTTTTAACCTTTTCCAGGCATTGATCTATTAATTTTTGGCCTCCATAGCCTGGATTTACAGTCATTATAAGAACCAGATCCAGAAAAGAAAGTAATTCCTTGATTGAATCAACTGGAGTAGAAGGTACTATACTAATTCCTGCTTTTTTCCCCAAATCTCTTATCTGTCCCAGAATTTTATTGGCATGTACTACTGCCTCTGCATGAAAGGTAATATTATCTGCTCCTGCTTTGGAGAAAGTTTCGATTTGCTGTTCAGGCCGGCTGGTCATTAAATGCACATCAAACACCGTATTATTATAAGGGCGCAGATCTTCCACCATTTTTGCACCAAAAGTAATCGGCGGAACAAAAACACCGTCCATTACATCCAGATGAGTCCATTCTGCTCCTGATTCCCCTATCTGGGCTCCGGCTTCCAGGAGTATGGAGAAGTCTGCAGACAGTATGGATGGTGCTATAATAGGATACTTCATATATTAATCATAATCTTCCTGATTGCTAATGTAAAGCGGTATCAGGCTTTTTATATACTGCACTACTTGCAAATTGTCCATATAATTATATAATTATAAGGATATTAATTTCAATCTATTCATGGATAAGAAGAGGTGTATCCGGCTGTGGAGGAATATTTTCGCAGAGCTTACGAAAGCCTGAAAGAAGGTAATGCTGATACTGCCCTGGGATTGCTTAACGAGGCGCTTGTAATAGATTATGAGCATGAAGAGACCATTCATGCATTGAAATGCCTTAATTGGTGGATTGAGAAAATTAAAAGACTGGATACTTTTCCGGATTCGTATGGAAAAGGTGAATATATCCTGTCTCAGTTTAAGTCGTACAATGTTTTTTTAAAGAGAATCGGAGGTAATGCGGATTCTTTTGATCTTTGTCAGTATGCATTGAAGCGCTATGTTTATTCAAAGGCATTGACTTTTTTTCTGGAGCTCCTGGAAGAAGCTGTGAATCAACAGGATCCTGAATTAATTTATAAAACAGGATTATGCTGTAAGGGAGCGGGAGACTGGGAAGGAGCCTTAAAGTACCTGGAACTGGCAAGCCGTTACAAAAAGGAAGATTCCGGCATTCTTTCACAGCTTGCCGATCTTAACGCCTTGCTTGGAGATGAAAAGGCTGCCAAGGTGCTTTTCAGAGAGGCATTCTATCTGGATGCACAGGGGGTTGATCTTTTTGAGCTTGAGTCTGAAATGATAATCAGGCTGAGGGATAGCGTAGGAGGGATGGGATTATCGGAAGAAGAGCTTCCGGAATGGATTCCCGTCTGGGCGAGTATTTGGGGGATTTTTTCGGTAAAGAGAGAGCTTAAACCTGTAGAACTGGGAAGACTTAAGCAATCTATACTTTCACTGGAGAATGAATTAAGAAGCAACGGAACAGGAACCAGGACGGGAGGAAATCTCCTGTTAAAGCCAAGGTTATTAAACCGGTATTTTTGGATAGTGGAACACTGTGAGCATCATAGAGATACTTCAGGGTTGATGGAAGAAACCTTGTTAAAAATAAAGTTCATCGACCCTGCGGTATATGAACAATACAAAAGCTAGGAGTTATATACAATGTCTGAAGCTATCCTAAAAGATGTACAGGAAATGCTGAATGAGGAAAAGTGGACCAGAGCCACCCTCAGTAACTATACGACAGCTCAGTTTAAAGAACTGGATAAAACGCTTAAGGAATCACATGAAAACCGCCTCGATAATGATTTAAAGAAACTCTGTGATGAACATCTTGCAAATACAAAAAACAGCATCATTGCCCTGTATCTGGGGGGCATGACCGCCCTTTCCCAGCAGATCATAGATGATTCTGCAATGGTAAATTTGCTTAACATTTTTGTGGATAACCATAAATGGAGCATAGTCCGCTTCCTCTGCGAAAGGATGCTGGAATACGGGGAATCAAAATTTGCCCTTAGAACTCTGGCAGACTGCTATAAAAATGAAAATGATGAAGAAGCTGTCTTCAGTGTATGGGAAAGGCTGGTTAAGGTTGACTACGAAGAAGCTGATCTTGCAAAAGCCCTTGCCGAGAATTTTGAAAAAAAGGGAGAGCTGGAAAACGCTGTTGAATACTATAAAAGAGCCCTTCACCGTTATATTGCAAAACTTCTCTTTGCAAACGTAAAGGAAATTTGGGATAAGCTCTTATTACTTTCACCTGAGGATATTGAATTCTTCCTCCATGTACAGAAAAGAGTTACAAAGAATTTTGATGAACTTAAGGCCAGCGCTCTCTTAAAGGAAGTCTATACGGTCTGCCTTAAAAGGGAAGATATTAATACTGCCATCACCGTATTAAAACTAATTCTGGATTATGACAATGATGACAGACAGGCAAGAAAGGAAATCACCGACTGTTATAGACTTAAGTATGCTGATCACAGTCAGCTGGAAACCTATATAAGAATTTCCAGCCTGGCTCAGGGGCCCAGAAATGTAAAAGAAGCCGTTCAGGATTTTGAAAAACATATAGCGTTTGACAGGGGTAATTTTGTTTTTCACAGAACCTGGGGTGTCGGCAGAATTAACAAGGTGCAGGGCGATGATATAGTTATTGATTTTTCCAGGCAGCGGGGACATGAAATGTCTCTTAAAATGGCAGTTAACGCCCTGCAGACCCTTTCAAAGGATCATATATGGGTTTTAAAAGCCACAATGAAGAAGGAAAATCTTCATGACAAGGTAAAAAAAGACATAAGCTGGGCATTAAAAACTGTTATTAAGAGCTTTGGTAATTTTGCTGATTTAAAACGCATTAAACAGGAACTGGTTCCTTCTGCGTTAAGCGAAGATGAATGGAGAAACTGGGGGCCGAAAGCCAGGGAAATACTTAAAACAGATCCCTCGTTCGGATTCAGCCCCGAGAATGCTGATATTTACACGGTAAGGGAAAGACCCATAAGCGTAGAAGAAAAACTCTACAATGAATTTAAGGGAGCAAAAAACTTCTTTGAAAGGGCACAGATAATCCGTACATTTACAGCGGGTAAAAATGCAGAGCTGGATTCTGAATACTTCGTGGAAATGTATTCATATTTTACAGGCTTCCTAAAATCATATAACCTTGTAAATGAGCAGGTTGTTGCTTCCTTCCTTTTGGTTAAGGATCTGGTGGGGAATCATCCTCATCTGGGTACGGGCATCAAACTAAACTTCAATGAACTATTTGAGAATATCAACAATTTTTCTGAATTATTCCTAAACTTAAAGGATCTAAAGCTTAAGGAAGAATTTTTAAGGCATATCCGCCTTTTTATTCCCAACTGGTCAGAAATATATCTGGATCTGTTTCCTGTATATCCCAGTAATTTAATAATTAACAGTCTGCAAAAAGAAGGGTTTGAGGAAAAACTTGTTTCCATTACCTTACATTGCTTTGATAATTACAGGGAGAACAGGGAATCTGCAGTATGGCTCTTTAAAAATTCCAGCAGGGAAAACTGGTTTCAGAAAGCAGCGATCCCTTACGAAAAACAGTTAATCACATTAATTCATATTCTGGACATAAGCTACAGGGATATAGAAAATAAAAGGGATACTGTTGACAACAGAAAATTAAACAAACAGGTTTATACTATCCTTTTTTCAGACGGAATAATCGGCAAGTATGTTGACTCTTCTGATCAGGATACCTTAACCAGGATTTATACATTCATTAATGATGTAAAGGATCTTGATCCGGCTGACAAAATGGAACTTAGAAATAAAATCCTGAAACGGTTTCCGGATTTTAAATTCTTCGGCGATGAAGAGAAAAAAATTACCACCCTCGGTCTTATTGTTACACTTGCAAAGTATCAGGAGAAGCAGAAACAGCTTGCAACTATCATCGAAGTTGATATTCCTGCCAATTCAAGGGAAATTGAAGCAGCGAAACTTCATGGTGATCTAAAGGAAAATGCCGAGTATCATGCTGCGAGGGAAAAACAAACCCAGTTAAACTCACTGGCATCAAGGCTTAACGGAGAAATAGACAGGGCGCAGATCTTTGATCCCTCGCTCGTTTCAACGGGAAAAATTTCCTTTGGTACCAGGGTAGTACTTTATGACAAAACCAAAGATAAAAAAGATCAATTTACCATTTTGGGTCCATGGGAATCTGATCCGGAAAATGGAATTATTTCATATCTTTCACCATTTGGAAATTCAATTTATGGTAAAACAGTCGGTGAAGAAATCTACTTTACAGGCAGCGATGAAACCATAAATTATACTGTTGAAGAAATTACTTCAGCTTTTAATTAAGGCTTTATTGCAGGAGTCATTTATGAAAAAATTGATATTATGCATAATTTTTTTATGTGTCTTTTGTTTCAGCCTTTCAGCTCAAACATCCAATACTCAGGGACCAATAGATCTGGTAGTTTTGGTAGATACTTCGGTAAATATGAGTTCCTCATATCAGGAAACAATCAATTATTTAATCGGACCCTTTTTAACTGAGTTTCTGCATTTAGGTGATACCTTTCATTTAATATCATTTTCTGATACTCCGCGTCTTGAAATCTCAAGAAGAGTTGACGGCATGGGTGATGTGGAATCTGTAATCGGGAGAATAATGCTCTTATATCCCATTGATCCATCTTCCAATATTGACAGTGCCCTTACCTTTGCAGAAAGGTATATTTCCACCCTTCCGGGCGGCCGTCCTAAAAAACTGGTCTTGATTTCCGGGGATAATTCTCCTTCTGCACATAACGCTGTCAGCTCAGTATCCGGCCGCTTGTCGCCTCAGGGTACTGATCTGCAGTTTATTCCCATGCCTCTGGGCAGTACTGCACCGGTTTCCGGGAGACCTGCTCCTGCGCCGGCCGCTGCTCAACCCGCTGCTCAGCCCCCTGCACAGCCTCCAGCGGCACAGCAGCCGCCGGCAACACAGCCGCCGCCGGCACAACCACCCGCAGCTCAACAACAGCCGCCTGTTTCCCAAACACCTGCAACTCAGCCTCCACCTGCACAGCCGCCCGCAGCTCAACAACAGCCGCCTGTTTCCCAAACACCTGCAACTCAGCCTCCGCCTGCACAGCCGCCCGCAGCACAACAACAGCCGCCGGCGACGCAGCCGCCGCCTGCTGCAGAAGCTCCAGGAACACAACCTCCGGCTACGCAGCCGCCGCCGGCACAACAGCCTCCTGCAGCACAAACACCTGGAACGCAGCCGCCGGCAGCTCAGACACAGCCTGGTCAAACTCCCATAGCTCCTTCACCTCCGCGTGAAACAGGAGATTATTCGCAGTTCTTATTGATAGGACTTATTTTACTTGCCTTGCTTGGGCTGGGTTTAATTGTCTTCCTTGTTTCCAGGAAACTGCAGAGTTCACCTAACAGAGCCATGTCTAAAGCTGTTTTCCCTGCATCTGTTCCAAAAGATACCAATGCATTTTTGGATAGTTATGCCAGTACAAAGCGCAGCCAGGAAAGACCATCTCCTGATGCACCGCAGAATCAGAGAAGACCTCTTCCCTATGATTTCAGTGATAATCTCACCACTGAACCTATAACAGAGGGAGAACCAGTACTTCTGAACCTCTTTGTGGAAGATCAAAACACTGCAATAGGCCGCAGAAATATTCACATGGTTAAACCCGGAGCATCTTTAAGTGTGGGCGGGGGTAATTCCGATTTCCTCATTTTCCTTGTGCCTGTTCCTCAGGGTATTGCAGAAGTAAATTTTAACGGCAGAACCTGTACATTAACTCCGAAAAATCCAAAGTTTTTCCCTGATCTGGGAACACAGTCAGTACAAAACTGTATTGGAAAAACTGTCAGAGTAATGACTGAAAAAAATTATGAACTTCACATCAGAGTGGAAAGATTTAAGGATCCTTTAAAGGCACTCAATGAACTTTTGAATTCAATAACAGTGCCGGGTGAAACACAAAAATAAATTTCCCTTAAGGAGCAGTTTATGGATATAAAAATAATTAAAGAAAGAGCACAGGATTATATTAAAAGAGAAAAGGACGCAATGTTCAGAAAGGAAGTTGAGGATCTTCTGGCAGCCAATGATGCAAAATCAGAAGAAGAACTCAGTGACAGGTTTTATCAGAACCTGGAATTCGGAACAGGCGGCTTAAGGGGTATAATAGGCGGAGGTTATAACCGCATGAATAGCCTTGTTGTTAAAAGCGCTACTCAGGGACTGGCAGCTTATCTTAAAAAAGCTTTCCCTGAAAGAGCAAAAGTACCGGGAGAACTTTCCAGCGCAATAGCGTTTGACAGCCGTCATTATTCTGTAGAATTTGCCGAAGCTGCCGCCTTAATCTTTGCAGCAAATGGCATAAAAACTTACCTATTCACATCCATGCGGCCTACACCGGTTCTTTCATTTGCAATCAGGCATTTAAAATGCGATACCGGGATAGTAGTAACAGCCAGTCACAATCCTCCCAAGTATAACGGGTACAAGGCGTATTGGACCGGGGGTTCGCAGGTTATCCCGCCCCATGATAAGGGAATTATTAATGAAGTTAACTCTGTTACAGAGATACTGGAAATGAGCAGGGAAGAAGCTCTTTCAAAGGGACTTCTTGTAATGATAGATAATGAGATAGATAAACTTTATCAAGATATGGTTAAGGGAAGGCTGTTCAGACCGGAATTAATAAAGGAAAAAGCAAAGGAAGTAAAGATAGTATACACTCCCCTTCACGGCACCGGAGCAGTTCATGTGGAAAAAATTCTGGGTGATCTGGGGCTTAAGGTAATTACAGTTCCCGAGCAGAGAGAGGGAGACGGCAGCTTCCCCACTGTTGCCTTTCCCAACCCCGAAGAAGCAGCGGCAATGGATATGGCAATTAAACTGGGCATAAAGGAAAAAGCCGATGTAGTAATGGCAACAGATCCTGATGCAGATCGTTTCGGGATTGCCGTTCCAAGTCCTGTTAAAGAAGGTGAATATACCCTTGTAACCGGAAACCAGACAGGCGCACTTCTTGCAGATTATATTTTTCTCTCTTTAAAAGAAACAGGAAAAATGCCGCCTAACCCCGCCATGGTCAATTCAGTTGTAACCACAGGAATGCAGAAACGTGTAGCCGAACATTACGGAGCTAAATGCTTTGAATGCCTTACAGGCTTTAAATGGATTGCAGAAGTAATGGATAGATGCGAGAAAGATAATTCTGCAACTATAGTTTATGGAACAGAGGAAAGTTACGGTTACCTTGTAGAAACCGAAGTAAGGGATAAGGATGGAATTTCTGCAGCAGCACTTACATCAGAAATGACCCTGTACTGGAGAAGCAAGGGAAAAAGCCTTCTGGACAGGCTGAATGAACTCTATCATATCTGCGGTTACTGGGAAGAAATTGGCATTTCAAAATACTTCCAGGGTCCTGAAGGCCCTTCCATTATGCAGGGTATCATGGATGATTACAGAAAAAATCCTCCTGGAACCCTTGGCGGAATTGAAGTGGAAAAGATCAGGGATATAAAGAACGGAGCTGACGGACTCCCGCCAAGCGATGTTCTTCAGTTCTTTTTAATTGACGGAACCATAGTAAGCGCCAGACCTTCCGGCACAGAACCCAAAATTAAGTTTTATGCAACATGCTGCGCGGAAATCGGAAATGATGGTTTAGATGGTGCAAAGAAGGAAGCCTCACAAAAATTAAAGGCAATAGAAAAAGATATCAGGGATAAAATCGGCAGTTAAATTTATGCTAAAGGAATATAGATGAAGTCTAAATTATTTGCAGCGATTCTGATTCTTTTTGTTTTTTCCTCATGCTCCATTAACAGAATGGCTATTAATGCAGTTTCAGATGCACTTACGGGAAGTTCAAGCGTCAATGTATTCACTGCAGATTCAGATCCCCAGCTGGTAGGAGACGCCCTTCCTTTTGCAATAAAGTTATACGAAACACTGCTATCGCAGAATCCAAACCATCAGGGTCTGATGCTCACCCTGGGTTCCCTTTTCATTATGTACGCAAATGCATTTGTTCAGGGACCGGCAGACATGCTTGACCCCATTGATGATTATTTTGCATGGGATGAAGGCAGGGAGAGGGCAAGACTTTTGTACCTTCGCGGTTATGAGCATCTAAGCAATGCCCTGGAAAGAAAGTTCCCAGGTTTTAATAATGCCAGAGTAGAAGACGGCACCCTTGCACCCATACTGAACAGGTTCAGGATAGATGATGTCCCCCTTCTTTACTGGACAGTGGCAGGAGGCTTATCAGCCTATTCACTTGATCCATTCGGAGATTTTGATCTGGGAATGAGGCTTCGTGAATGGGAAGCAATGATGGCAAGAGCCTATCAATTAAACCCGGAATTTAACAATGGTGCAATTGATGAATTTTACATTCAGTTTTATGCCTCTGCCGCTGCTGACATTCTGGGTCTGGATAAATCACTGGCAGAAACACATTTTCACAGGGCTGTGGAAAGAAGCGGCGGACTTGCTGCAGGGCCCTATGTATCCTATGCAATGGCAATTACTGTACCTGCACAGGATCATGATGCCTTTGTTGAATACCTTGAAATGGCATTGGCTATAGATCCGGAAGATGACCCTTCCAACCGCTTGTTAAATATAATAAACCAGAGAAGGGCAAGACATTTACTGGATACTGCATATCAGCATTTTTCTTTCCTGCCTCTGCCTTATTCATGGGATTGGGATGATGGTTTTTAATTCAGTAAAATTGAGGTTTAAAATGAGAAAAAATTTATTGCTTGGTTTAATGATTATTTTCTTTGTTTTCTCAGGCACCGGTTTATATGCACAGAGAGGCACCGCACAGGCACAGACCCTGGAAGTTAGGCTGGCATCTCCCCTGCCGCGGGAATCTCCCTGGGGCAGGACCCTTGATTTTCTTGCAGCAGAATGGAGCAGGGTTACAAATGGTCAAATAAGGCTCAGAGTACTGCATGGGGGAACCGAAGGCGGAGAAGACAGAATGCGGCTTTCCCTTTCTGCAAATTCCATTCAGGCTGCCCTGTTTACATCTTTTGGATTGAGCAATCTGGAACCATCAATTTTAACTGTGAGTGCTCCTTTTTTAATTCGAAACGATGCCGAACTGGTTGCTGTATTAAATGAAATAGGCACTGATTTGGAAGAAAGAATTAACAGGACAAATTATTTTCTCCTCTCATGGTCGAGAGCTGGCTTCGTAAATGTTTTTTCCCGTGAACCAATTTTCACTCCCCAGGATCTCAGAAATATAAGAATACTATCAAATCCTGAAGCAGGTGAGATGAATGATATTTTCAAGGCAATGGGGTATCAGATAATAGAAGGGGACTGGTCTAGCATGGTTCCCCAGCTAAACTCCGGCATCGTTTCAGCTGTGTACCAGAATCCGGCAGCCATTGCTGCCCTGCAGGTGCATACAACCGTACGCAATATGCTCCCTGTAAGCATTGCACCTATACTCGGCGGTATTGTTATGAACCAGATAACCTGGAACAGAATAGGTGCCATTAATCCGAGATACCAGACAGAATTATTGAATGTTACAAGAAGAATTGCAGAAGATTTTGATGCAACCATGCCCAGAACAATCAGCGATGCTGTGGATTCCATGAGCAGAACCGGCCTTACCGTTAACCATCTTACGGCGGCACAGGAACAGATTTGGTATAACGAGATTGACAGGGCAATGCCGCAGCTCCTGGGTACAGCCTTTGATGCAGCTCTTTACCAGAGAATAAATCA
>Ga0099364_10003410_pt1 | contig 24674 bp, 28 predicted proteins | sample TergutTh196P3_FD_73070 | JGI IMG/M metagenome (GOLD analysis project Ga0099364, IMG submission 73070) | Microcerotermes parvus P3 segment gut microbial communities from Pointe-Noire, Republic of the Congo - Th196 P3 | ecosystem: Host-associated > Arthropoda: Insects > Digestive system > Gut ...
CAGAAGAAAAACTAAAACAAGAAGAAAGGACAAACATGATTGAAATCCAGAAAATAGCCCATTATGAGGTATTGGAGCGAGATGTGAAGATTTACGGCACGTCGGAAAAACCGTTGTTCCTCGCCGATGACATAAGTAATTGGTTTGGTCTTGTTAACGTTCTGAACGCGTTGACACGAGTTGACGACAGTGAAAAGGTGTTTGGCAAATTGGACGGAGTTACGAAGAAGTTTGTAACATCGGAAGGGTTTCGACAGCTAATGCACTGGCTGCCTTCTCCCGTTAACTTCAATGAGCCCGGATGCGTACAGGATTTTGTGAAAGGCGTAAGTCGATTTCTTTACAATTTGGAAACGGCGGGAATTGGGGCACAGGAGAACAAACCAATGACGAACGAAACAGACACAGGGACAGGAATGAGTATATTAGAGGCAACAGCGGAAGGCCGCAAAGCTCGACGACCACACTGGCAAAGGGGCAGGCATATTTGGCGAGATGTACATGGAGCGTGGTCGCAGATGATTACTGATGACGTGCTTTGTTTGTCCGCAATGGATGCTGATGATGTTTCTGCTACTGATTGGAAGCATTACGTCGAGGAAATAGTGCCGGAAGAGGACGCCCCGATTGCTTACTGCCCTGCCGTGCCTAATCTTGTGCACGAAATCGGAACCCGCGTTACATGGCTGGACGAGTCGAAAAAATACTGGCTGTCAGGCAAAATACACGGCGGACTGCACCTCAATATCACGGAACTTTACGCAGTCAAAGTGGACACCACGTGCATCGAACATTCAGAACGGGATGAGGCGGGAACAACGAAAAGGCTCCGTGTCGATGAGGTTATTCCGACCATTACACCGGTTGTTATCCTGCCTTTGGGCAAATTTCAAGTCAGTAGTGAGAAAGAACAAAAAAACGACCGCCAGGGATAAGGAGCTGCCCCGCATGGTCGCACCTGTAAGAGATTGGAGATTCTGTTAAACTTTGGGCGAATTTAACGCAGTCAATGTGGCTTGTGCGAACAGGGAGCAGAATGCCCACTTGATAAACTCGGCGAAATGTGGATAATTTTCCCCGAGAAAAAAAAGAACGGTAGAATTTTAACTTTGAATTACATGAATTATGCTACCTGAAATTGAAAAAATAATAGACCTCACGAAGACATGGACATTACGTTGGCGGCTTCCGACAGGGCGTTATGGTGTTTACCAGTGCGAAAATTGTACGGTTAAAGTGATTGTTTCTTGTTGTGCTCCCTCGGACTACTATATGGTAATTAACGGCGAAATGCTCAATTGCGGAATCGCCGATTTGAAAGAACTTTGCGAGGCGATTGTCAAACAAATTCGAGATCGAAAAAATCAAAAAGCGACCGTTAGAGACAGGGAGCTGCTGCGCCGTGTTAAGCCTGTGCGGGAGTAGGCGTAGCGGCAACCCCTCTTGATAAACAGCGGTAGATTGCCGATAATTTAATCAAACGAAAGGGGGTGGGGTATGAAAAACATACTTAATTTAATATTTGCGGCATTCTTTGGGGTATTTGGCTTGTTTTTCGTCTTATTGTGGCTCCTTTGTTGTATTGTTTTCATACTGCCAATAAGGCTACTATGGCGAAGTTTATTCGCTTTATGCTCGCTCCGAACAATCTACAAAATTTATAAGATTGAGGAGGAACTTGAAAACAAAATAGCAAACGGAGTAACGGGCGGAGAAAGTTATGCCGGCTGTAAAAAACGAATACTGAAGGAGGATTACGGTATAGACTGGCACGAACCTCGAGTAGAAGACTTTTGGTGGTATCCCTTCGTGCACCTGTGTCCATTTTCGCATATTAGCATAAGACGTGCTTCTTTACCTGAAAAAGAAGATATGCTTGTTTTAACGACTGAATCTTCGGACTCCTAGGTCGTTCATGTTACGTAAAAATTGCTGTTGAACAGGCACCATCTCTGGCGATAGTGGAACACCTTCGAGGGTCCAGCCTTGCGGTAGTGATCTTGTGCCGCCTTGAACCGGTATAGTCGGTGCAGATGCTCCTGTTCCAAACGCTTTTGATGGAGGTATATCGTCAAAAAAGGAGAGGCGTCCTAGGTAATTTGCTATTTGCTTATCTGTGTAGGGAAGCGGAATAGCCCGTTTGGTGAATGGATTCGTCACGCTTAGATTAGTCATATTATTAAGAGACCTGCCTACATAAGAGAAGTTGGGATGTTTTGCGATGTATTGACGTGCTGCTGCTATCATTTGATTGGCTTTGTCAGCGATAGCGTCTGCTCGACGGGTATCTCCCATCTTTCTATATGTCTCTTCTAATTTGCGCAAAAAGAGTATGGAATTATTCTCTGCTAAAAATTCTTCGTACCCTGGGTTCCGTCCTAATGACGTTCGCCATTGCGGCATTGACCAGGGTTGTCTTAAGAGAGCATGTCCGCCGACTTCATGTCCTAATGTACCCGCTACTTCGCCGATACCGCGTTTAGCTATATCGGAAGTTATATCTACATGCCTCGTGAGCGATTGAAATCCGCCGCCGAGGTCTAGCCCGCGTCTCGACGCCATCTGCTTTATATGTGGATGTACGCCCATAATTCCAAGAGAATTCAACCTATATTTGAGGGGTGCCTGTCGAAAAGCGTTGATTGTGTTGGCAGTCTCGTCAAGAACAGGCAAAGAAGTTTGAATTAAGTTTTGAACATCTTTTGGTGTTCTAGCTGGGTAGCCTATAGATATAAAGGAAAGTCCTCTTCCCGGGAGGGTAAAAGGACCTGATAAGGCAACATTTTGTGCCGAGCCGCTTATACCCTTTGTTAGCGGAGTGTGAGTTGTACCTGATAGATTTACGAGAGATTGAGAATCAGCTCGTCCCGCTTCAAACGCTCTTTTTAGTTTTGGGACTTGTTTGGCGGCTTGCCATGCTCCTGTAAGGAGGTTAGCAGCAGTTTTCGTTTCTTGGTGTGTCGCCTTTTCCATCGCCGCATTTTTTGCTTCTTCCGCCGCTGCCCATTTCCGCAGTTCATCCAACCTTTTATATCCGGTAAAGGGTTTATCCGCTGGCACACTTGCCGTTTTTACCGGCATTTCCTTTCGTATCTGTGCCGTTTTTTCTCGTAACAATTCGGCGGCTGCCGCCATTGTCAATTTCGGTTTCGTAACGTCTGCAGCGGTTTTCGCTGCGGCTAATTTAGATAAACAGTCTTTTTCTAAAATATCGTAAATAAGGCTATCGTAGTCGGACATGGGGCTTCAGAGCGACGAAAATGTTACTCCCTCTATTATAACGGGGGGGGGGCAATGGCGGTAAGGAGATTTGACACGACCAGAGACAACGAGGAAAATGCGGATTATGAGTGATAAACTACTTGAAATACTGTGCGGCATTGAGAGGCACTTGAAAAACATCTCCACCGCACTAAACGCAACGAATGTACTGTCAAGGCTCGGACTAGACCGAGAACAGGAAGAACCATTGTCTACGGCAGCAGGTTTGGAGGCGCGTATACGGCAACAGTTGCAAGGTACTGTTGAAGAATTGGCATGCCTCTCGTCTTGGGAATTGAGGCAAGTTCTTAACGATTTCGACGCAAAACATACCTCTGGCTCTTCGTTATTGCGGAAGATGTTGCCGGAGCATCTAAAAGAATGAGAAGAGCCGACTGTTCACTTCGTCGATTTGCTCCTCACACGGCAGACGGTCAACATCTTCCAGCAGATTATAGAACTCGAGGAATTGGAGACCTTTCCAGGTAATACGATACGGAAATATCTCTCGGTCTCCTACGAGAGGAGCGATAAAGCCCGCTTCGACTAAAAGTTGCAGTATCCATTGGTCAGTTACATCGGAGGAGACGCTAGAGATAGCATCGGCAGCCTTTGTGCCCTCATAGAGCGAGATATGCACAAGCACTCGGTGCGCGGCGGCAAGATGACGCAAAGGTTTAGCGGTCATTTTTTCGAGAATAAAAGGAGTTACAGCCTCCAAATCCTACATAAACCACCAAGTTAATCAACCCTATGCAAACATTCCCTCTCGATCATCCCGGTCTTGACCCGCCGGGTCCCGACCTGGTCCGTATGTTACGGAGTAAGGCAGCCATTGGTCTAGCCTCTCGACTAGAGACGAAAAAGAAAGCAAAAGATGCACTTCTCTCCAACACCCAGTATTTCCAGATTTCTGAGGAATTGGAGTTTGAAATCAGGAGCTTAATAGAGGACATCCTTACCGGAGAATGCTCCAACCTAACCCTCAAATACAAAAACAATTTCGTCCCCTGCCGCTGTCTTGCTGGGCACCGCTGGGTTGACGACGGGGAATTAGGTCCCGTCCCCTCGGACGTAATGCTGGTCAACAAACTCTCTTACAATGACGATATCGAAGCCGGTGCGTCGTTAATGGGGGAAACCAGCTTAGTTTTCTACAACCACCTTTGCGATAAAGGGCTTGATCCCTCGGACTGGTATGTTACCAATTTCGTCAAAACCCAGCACCCGGAATGGGACTTGAAATCGACAACGCTGACTGCGGGGATGCTGACTGAATTCAAACCCATCCTCCAACAGGAAATTCTCCTCGTCCGTCCCAAGATCATCCTGTGTCTCGGTACAGAGGCCTTGTCGGCGGTACTTGGTAAGAAAATTACGATGGCGGCTTCGACAAATGTGGTGCACCGTGTACCGCTATGTTTCCACGGCGTGGAAGCATCTGAGGTCGTAGTTATCGGCATTCCGCACCCCCATTCTGTTCTTAGAAAAGGGGATACCGGGTCGTTGGACGATTTGAATGCCCACATTGAATTCTTTGCAGAGCAGTTGGATTGTGTCCTCGGCAACCGGGAAATCATCCATTACAAAGAAGAGGGGCTCGATCACCGGGTCATTACCTCCCTCCAGGAATGGAAAGATACCGTTGCGGAGATAGAGGAGACTTGCGAGGATAATTTGATTGCGGTGGACGCAGAATGGAACGGCAGCCATCCCCAAAATACAAATGCCTATCTAAGGTGCTTTCAGATTTCATGGGGATATAAGAAGGCGGCGTGCCTTGCCCTTGCTCCCCAGACCGAAGATTGTGAACTCGCAAGGCTCTGTTATTACAGGGGCAAGGAACTTGACCGGTTGGTTGCGGTTACGAAACAGGTAGTCACTGGGAAAAGAATTGCCGGGCATTTTATCGACGCAGACCTCGAATTTCTTATTCCTTTTGGGCTGGATTTGAGGGAAAACTTTGCGGTGCCGGACAGTTGGCAGGCGTACCAAAAGGCTTGGAAAAGCGGGAAAGCATGCGGTTTCGATACAGGCAGGGCGATACACGCCATTTCCGAAACCGCCGACCTTTCCTTAAAAACACAAGCACGGGAACACACGGAAGCCCGACGGTATGATAAGGAACTAGATGATTGGATTGCGGCGAACACTGTGAAAACCGGCAAAGGAGACACGCATAAAAAGAAATTGGACGGTTTTGGAATCATCCCAGATGCTCAACTTTTTGCCTATGCCAATTACGATGCCGATGTAACCCGGCGGCTCGCCGTCCTTTACACAGAGATGCTGGACAGCGACGCGTTTGGGAACAATTGCTGGAAACCCTTTTGGCTGGCGATGCGGGCGTTACCGGCGATTGTGGAAATCAACTGCACGGGGCTGCACTTCAATTGGGAACGGTTAGAAGAACTGACCCAGCAGTACACGGAGAAAGCAGAGGAATTGATCCAGGAAGTACGCGATTGGGCGAGGTGGCCGGATTTCAACCCGCGATCCGCATTCCAAATGCGGGAGTTGTTGTTTGGGGAAAAGCACAACCGAAAGACAATGTCCAAAGTCGAAATCCAAAAATTGCCGCAGGGTACAGTGCCGCCGGAGTTCATCCGCATCCGCCCGCCGAAGGCAAAATCTATGGGATTAGAGCCGATTTTTACTACGGGGAAATATCCGAGGAAGTGGGACGAAGTTGTCCGTTCCGGCCGGGCACACCTCGCCACGCCCTCTACCAACAAGCATACGATTGCACAACTTCTGTTTTTCCAGCACACGCGGGCAGTCGTGGATGAGGAGGGACGGAAGCGGACACTCAATTTCAAATCAACGTTGGAAAAACTGCGGAACTGGAATACGGTCTCCCAAACTTTGCGTTATGTTCTGAAGCCGCCGGTAAAAGACGAAGATACTGGGGAGCCGGTTTATGATGACGAAGGAGATTTGCTCTATGACGAGGGAATACCTTCATGTGTCTGCGATGATAACAAAGTCCGTACCCACATTTGGCCGACGAAAGCGACGGGGCGATGGAGTTCGGCGTGGCCATCAATGCAGAATCTCGGCAAAGGGGTAGAGAAACTGCTCAAAGATATATTCCAGGAGGAATATAAATACCCGCTTCGCTCCCTCTTCCGGGCGGCAGAGGGGTGTTATTTTGTGGAGGCGGATTATGTCGGGGCGGAAATCGCCAGTGCCGCTTTTATGTGCAATGATGCCCAGATGCTCGACCATGTACGTCGTAACCAATTACCAGAAGATGATCCAGATCATTACGATATCCATAGCCACATTGCTGTTTCTACTTTTAAGCTTGATTGTCCACCTTCTAAAATCGGATTGGCGGAAATAGGCAAAGAGCATTTACGGGATATTTCTAAGCAGACGATTTTTGGTCTTTTCTACGGCAGAAGCCCTCGGGCGATTGCGGAAGGGGCTAGGTCACAAGGGTATGTGGTTTCTGAACAGGAAGCCATTGCAGTTGTCGAGCAGGTGCGGGAGTTGTACCCCCGGCTGCTCCCTTTTTTCAATCACTGTGCCGGTAGGATTACTACCCACCGGTGGCTGGCGAACGCTTTTGGACGTTACCGCCGGTTCCCGGAACCGATTGATGAGGAGCAGAGGAAACGGTTTGAACGGCAGGCAAAGAACTTCCCCATCCAAGGTATGGTTGCGGATGTGGTGAACCAAGCGGTGTACCATATTCTCCGTCTCCGAGATGAGTGGAAATTAAAAGCAAAATTGGTACTCCAAATCCATGATGCTATAATCCTTGAAGTTCCCGAGGAGGAAGTAAAAATCGTTTACGAGAAATTACTGCCGCAAGGGATGGTCGCCGCAGTGCCAATTGTCAGCACTGATTTGAACGGTGTTGTAGCAAAGAACAGTATCCCTCATTATCTTGGTTTGGACATTAATGTCTGCAAGGAGTGGGGGACGAAGATTAAAGATTTGTCCGTTTTTGGGATTAAATCGTAACTTTTTAGGAGAAAGAACATGACATCGAGACGAGGTTTTTTGACGGGATTCGTAACACAAGCACACATGCCTGTAACTTAAGGGAAAACGGTGCCTACCACCGTAAGCCGTAGGCGGTACTAATCAAAATACGTTAAGTGGATTTGACGCTGGAATTAGACAGCTTGACCGCCGTGACAAAGTGCGGCATTATTTTCAACACAATTACAGGAGAAAAGAACATGAAAAATTCATTCATATTTTTGAATGTCTGCGAACCCATCGGCAACGTACAGCCGGGTATCGTGGTGATTTTGTACGGCGACGCACCTGCGTATCGGTACTGTTACCTGACGCAAAAGTGCATTGCAGAAGGAGCGGGAGTTGTTGCCGTAGCCCATGGCATTGACGTCAGCACTAACGGCGGCGACGCTATCGTAGTCCACTCGGTTGAGGAGACTTATTGTATCGGCAAAACGCTGGACGAGTGCAACCCTAACGAGATCGAAGGCGGAACCGTCGTCAAAGTTGTCAGGGTCAACGGGAAGGAGTATATTCGTGACGATAAGAATTGTGTCGCAGAGGATTTACTCAGGGATGTGCCCACGATAGCGATGAGTGAGGAATAGACAACATCAACGTAGGAGGACTTAAAATGGGAACGTGGGGACCAGACCTTTTTCAGAACGATTACGCAGCGGAGGCTGCGGAGGAAATCATCAATTCCAGCCATCCCTTTGCGTTAATAGGGGCGTGGTTTGATAAGATCATCGACGCACCCGATTGCGCTCTTTATGCAGACGGCGATGCGGCTATTGCAGCCGCTGCGGTGCTAGACTTGTACTTGAATAGAACAGACTACCCGTTTTTCAGCGTAAAGGAGAGATGGAGAAGACGCGATTTGCATACATTCCTTACGTCAGGAACATTTAAACGTATCGTACCCTTGTACCCCCAAGCAGACCAGGTTTTGCAGATTATCCTCGAAAAAAGATGCGAGGATAACTGGAATAAGGAAGGACTGTACGAGGAGTGGAGAAAGAATGTCGAAGGTTTGATCGAGCGGCTGGGACGTGTTAAAGAAACTATCTACACTTGCGAATCTTGCGGAAGACGGATATTAGACGGGGACGAGTACCATCTCGACGAAGATGGTGTCGCAGTGTGCCAGAATTGTTACAAAAATGAGGCTCAAGGACAGCAATGACAGAAGAAAGAAAGAGAAGTGGATTTTGGGCGGATATCTTAGTGATTATTTTAATCGCCTTCGCAATAACGGGGTCTTTTGCCTTAGTGGTAGCTGCCAGATCGTATTATGTTGTCCAACAACCGACGATATCTACGGATAAGTGGCGAGATATATCCAGTCCACAAGGCTACATCACCTACGCACTTTACGACGTAACCCACGAGTTGCGAGGCATCCGTATCCAACTTGACCGGTTGAATACGAACCTTGAAATACTAACGGAGAAAATAGAATGACAGACGATAAAATTGAATCCGCAATAGATGTGCTTGTGCGGTGGACAGTGGGTGATGCCATGATCTGGAAACCCGAAAGTGGGTGGGGGTTGGACGACGTTGTTGGCTTCGCCTGCGATGTCGAACTTTCAAACGGCGACGTACAAGACGTTCGGGTGGCACGTTTGTACTCTCTCTTGCCCTGGTTCGACGCATACACATTGTGCGTAGACCATAGACAGGTTTGTACAATAAGGAAGCTCGTGAAGCCGCTGTGGGTCGCATGCAAGGAAAATTACACACGAGGTCTTAAACGACAGGCGGACAAGGCAGTAGATACTTTTTTAACGGAGAAAACTGAATGACAAAGAAGACAATGAGCGAAAAAGCGAGACAGAAAATCCAAAAGATCAAACAGAAGTATAGCAACCTGTACAAGGGAGTTGGCGATGAAGACTTCCAAATATTGGCGAAAATGCCGATTGGGTGTTTCAACGAATGCGTACCGAGGGACTGTACCCGCACGAAAATTCGATGGAACACACTATTAGACGAGTACGGGATGAATTTTCAACACTGTGGGGACGTTTATCACGTTATCGTTGACCATGAGGTAATACATTACGGAATGAGAATTAGGGACTGGGTAAATCTCCGGGAAGCCCTCACCTTCATGATGACGAAATATTGGATCGGCGTACCGAAGGATTGGGGCGAACGCCCGGCAGCGGTGCAGAAACGATTGGATGAAGCGATAGCGAGGAATACAAAGGAGACAAAACATGACAAACACACCTGAAAACCCCCTGTGCCTTTCCTGTAAGCATTTCGATATTGCTCTCAGGGATACTCGTTATGCGCGATGTACAAAAAGAGTGTTTAGCCAGACTGACACTTGGGTGAAAGAGAACTTGGCAGAATTTTTATACCAGATGGCACAAGATTGCGAACAGACAAAATACACTTTTGACGACTGACGGCCGCACGCTCGTATCGTTACCTACGAAGCTTTTTCACGACCAAACAAATGATTGAACTATTAGAAAATGAACAACAACTCTTCGACGAACTAATCGCCGTCGAAAAAACCCGACTGTACGGTACACTGGCTCCTTCGGACAAATTAGCCCGAAACGCTCGTAAGCTGTACCTGTCGTTAAAAAAGAGAGGACATGGTCCAAGATTTATACAGAGTCTAATAAATAATCGGGGAGTACCGCCCAGTACCGTACAGTTTTACAAGCACATCCATGCGATTGAAGACTTATTGCAATTTATCCGTGACCCTGACTCTGTTCCAACCAATTTGTCTGGAGAGGAATTTAAATTGAGCCTCTATTCCATGAAATTGGGTGTCTATATTGACTATTACCTTGTCAAACGCGAATCAGGTTGGTCGGTTCAATGTACGGAATACGGTAAGCCACGCTACACGGTTCCAACCTGTGTGCCGGACTTACAGCAGTGGTTACAGCAAGACGACGTGTCCTACCCCAATACTTTTTGGGAATTTTTGGAGAAAATTTGGACAGCGGCAGATACAGGAAAAGATAGAAAGACAATCCAAAAAGCTTTTGACGCTCTCGCAAAATGGGTATCGAAAATTGAAAAAACGCGTCCAAAGCTGTTTAATGACGCGGAAACGAAAACAACTCAACCGGAGTACAAATGATTATCATAGGCTACCAAGGCATTGGAAAATCGTCGATTGCAAAATATGCGAACGGGTACATTGATTTAGAGAGCGGCAATTTCTGGGTGGACGGAAAACGGGACGACCAATGGTACATTCCGTACTGCAGTATCGCTGTCCATCTTTCGGAACAAGGTTATTGGGTTTTCACCTCGTCCCACGAAGTTATCAGAAAGCAGTTGAGAAGCAGTACAGAGTTGAAACTGATTGTCTGCCCTACTCCCGAACTCAAAGATGCTTGGATACGCAGGCTTGAAGAGCGGTATGAACGGACGCAGTTGGAAAAAGACTACAAAGCGTTGATGAACGCCAAAGACCGATACACGGAAAACATCCAGGAACTGCTGGACGAGGAAGGTTACGGAAAATTGATTATCCGCAGTCTTCCGTTCGACTTGAACGAGGTCTTGCAAAAATACTTCGATGTAGACGTAGTTCGGGTAGACAGATTGATAAACAACCCTTAACAACCCTTAACAAGCTATGCCGATAATTTACAGAAAAGGAAACCTTTTTGATCATATTCGAGAGGGTGATTGTCTCATACACGTCGTCAACAACGTAGGACTCTGGGGTGTAGGGTTTGTCACTCCTTTGAGTGTCATGTTTCCTGAAGTAAGACTCGCTTATAAACACTGGGAAACTGATGTTAATATTCTTCCTGTCAGAATAACAAATACAGGAAGATTTAAGCTAGGCGAAAATCAGACCGTTGTATGTACGCCAGATCGAAATGAAAGGAAGGGTACATTTAACAAGCCTATTTGGATTGTGAATATGGTAGCCCAGGATGGAGTTAGAGATGGCGACAATCCTCATCCACTTCAATACACCGCTCTTGTTGATTGCTTGCGACATGTCGAGAGACTGGTTCCGAAAGATAAACGGATTATATGCCCTTTGATAGGGGCAGGACTGGCTGGAGGCGATTGGACGTTCATTTCACGCCTGATCGAGGAGATATTTGCCGACCGCAAGATAACGGTGTATGTTTTGCATGCAACGGATTTGCCACCGCAATTCCGTGGAGAACTTTGGCAACGATAACGAGATTGGAACAAACAACCCTTAACAATCATTTTTACACATGAGTTACGCAGGAACAGAAAGAAAACGAAGCGCAGGCACCCGCCCCGCAAGCAGAAATACCGCAGCCCTTGATCCCAAGGAGAAAATGCAGCGGAACCGAATTATCCGTGCAAGAGGTACGGCACAAACCGCCAAGGACTTTGAATGGAAGGACTTCCTCACAGTCCGCCTACTCCATCCGAAATGGGAGAACAAGGCGACCGTGTGGTTTCCTTCTGGGAAAAAGACGTTTGACGCTGGGAAACCTTTTATTTTCCGTATGCTCCCCGCCCTCTCTATTTCAGAGGGGGAGGAGGATTTCGCTGATTTCGTACCGGGCAGGGACCCGCGTACCGGGGAACTGTCGATGGAAACCATTCGGGCAGTTGGGATCATTGACAAGTTCGGCAGCACGGAGTACCAGGTATGCTTCATGCCGCAAATTCCCTACCAACCGGATGAGGGCTACCCCGAGTACACAGGCCCTAACGACAACCCACTAGCACTTCTTAAAAGCGGCTTGCGGTCGGCGGCAAGGGCGAACTCTTTGCCAAGTAAGTGGGAGCCGCTGGTGTGGTCGGAGAAAAAGACGAAGGAGGAATTGGAGCGTGTCGGCGTTTCCTCGCAATACGCGAAGCGGATGTTGCCTGATGCGGCGATAAAGTATGTTTGCTATGCGTGGATTTACGCTGCGTTTGATCGCAAACAGGGAAAGGAAGGGACGTACATCACCGTTCCTGATTGCCCCATTGGGTCGCTGCCGGAACACGGGCTGCAAATCGCTGTACTCACCGAGCAGATTTACGGTTCGCTTGCCCGGTTCTACCAAATGAAAGAAACAAAGAAGGGGCGGGCGACGAATGAGTTCCAATATCCCGATCCCACCAATGAGCAGGAAGGATGTCTGAACTACGCTTGGAACCGCCTGTGCCCAAGTCCTATCGACGGAACCCCGCCGGGTAAAGCCGAGGGCTTCGGCTACACGGCAGCGGCAAGTGTTGATTACTATGAAAAAGCGGATAGACCAGAGGAAGTTGATCTGACCTTTTCGCCGGAATTCGGCAACTGGTACTACCAAAATTGGCAATGGTGGGAGGACATCCTCCAACCCGTTACCGGCTTGGAGCAAGTATCACTTATTGCCGAATACTTCCCGGAACTCGGTCCCGTCTGTATGCAAATCTGGGATGGGCATGACGAGTTGCTGGCAGCGGCGGAAAAAGCGAACTTCTCTAAAAAGGAGGTCGATTTCTTTAACCTGCTGGTTTCCATGAATATACCGAGGAACAAGACCAATAGTGCAGTTTCGTCCAGGGGCAGTAGGGTTGCTGATTCTGATTTCGATGAGGACGATTACGAACCCGCTGGTCCCGTGACACGGTCATCGTCTAGGAAGAGCCGAAGACTTGATGATGAAGAGGATACCCCGCCCAAACACCGCAGAACACTCGTGGACAAGGACGAGGAGGAAGAGGAGCGACCGGCACGGCGTAGACCGGCACCGGTGGACGACGAAGAGGCGGAACGTCCCGCCCGCCGAAGACAGATGCAGGTAGAGGTTGAAGATGAAGAGGAGGACGACGATGTCCCTTTTGAACCTGATCCGCCGAAAAAGAGCAGTGTTCGTGAAGCGGCGAAAGCCAAACTACAAAGGCAGCGTAAACCTGCACCGCCTGCGGAGCCTGATGAAGATGGGTATGACGATTCCGATTACGAGGATACTGATGAGTGAAATAAAGCACACACCGGCTCCGTGGCATGTGGAGGATCGCATGATTGTCCACATGCCCGAACAGAAAAAGACCGCATATCTTGCGCAGGTCTTTTACAGTAAAAACGCTGTTGCCGATGTTAGGCTGATGGCTCTTTCCCCTGAACTTTTGGAAACGGTAGAGTACATTGAGGGTCGGCTATCCGAACCTCCATTGGCATGCCGCACACCCGAAGCGCGTTTGGAGGAATTGCTTGGGTGGATTGACGAGGAAATTTTACCAATGTGCAGGCAGGTTATCGCCAGAGTAAAAGGAGAACTGGAGACAAGTCGGCAGGACAAATGTTCTTGCTGTAAAAAGCCATCAAACGATCTGTCGCTGTGTGCCGAGAATACGGCTCTCCTTTGCCCGGCATGCCGGGAGGATGCGTTTAAATTAATGAGGGCTTTTGAGGGAGGAGAAACAGAATGACAACATGGCTCGAAATAGATCAGTCAGAGGAAGGCATAACGTTCCTTCCGCTCGCCAGTATAGCAAAGATAGCGTTAAACGTGAGGACGCGGTCTGTTTCCGTACAGCAATTCGGTTGTGTTAATGGAACGACATGGAATGGTGTAATTAACCTCCCTGAAATCAGAAGGTTTTTGAGGACAACGCCAGTCGAGACAGCTGATGTGAAAAATGCTGATAAGTGAAAGCCAGTAATATTTCTCTCAGTGAACCTACTCCGGTAGAATACCGTAGTTACTTTTTAGCCTGCCGGGCATGTGTTCCTCCTTTGCCGAGTAAACGCGGTGAAATTTAAACAGAACGGTCTTTATGTGTTACTCGACAAGACTGTGTGCACGGCATTTTCCTTTTACCCTCTCTCCACTCAAAATGCCTCTCATCAATAGGAAAAATACTTCTGCCGAACAACCGGCGGAACGAAAACGGATTGTTAATCGACCCGATGTAAAAAAATTGGTTAAAAAAGCGACGAAATCATCAGCAAGGGACTTGGCGGAGAAATTGTCAGAACATTTCTACGCAACCGGCCAGTTTGCCGGACAAACAGAAAAAGCAGTAACCAATACGCCGGTTAAAAAGGCGGCGAAGAAGGTTACTAAAAAATCAACGAAGAAAACTGCCGAGGTCCCGCGACCTACGGCGAAGGAACTTTTTGAACTCGCCCCGACAAAAAAGTTTCCGGTCAAAGCATGGCAACAGGGAGTCGCAATCGGGGAGCAAGACCTGCCAGACGTGGGGATTGCTTTCCCCTCCCTTTGTTGGGAGATGTTTGCGGGGCATTCGGTACTGCCGGTTTCCTCCTGCTTTGCGTTGGCAGGACCTACGGGTGCGTTCAAATCCCACCTCGTAGTAGAAATTGCCCGATGGGTTTTGAACAGCGATGGGTATGCACTGCTTGCGGAAAATGAAAACAAGTACAACAAGGACATGGCTAAAGCCATCATCGGGCAAAGAGCCAGCGATGTCTACGTGTATGAATGCGCCTCTTTTTCCCAGGTGCAGCAGGCACTCATTGGTTCCTTGAAAAAGGTGAACAGAGAACAGGCAAAGGAGCCGCCTCTAACACTGCAAATTGTCGATTCCATTGTCGGCAATGCCACGGGTTCCCAGCAGGAAAAAGTACAGAAGGAAGGGCAGGTGGAGAGGGATTATCCCTCCAACGCCCTTGCCGCAGCAAACTTCCTCCCTGTTTATATGCCAATGTTGGGGAACAAGCCTTATATTGGGCTATGGGTAACGCATTCTAAGGAAGAACCAAAGGAGACGACGTACCAAAAACCCAAGATAACGATGAAAGGGGGCGGAACATGGGAATACCGTTGCCGGATCGCCTTTATCTTGGAAAGGGTAACGACAAAGCCGAAATACACCGACCGGACATGGCGGGTGGGTCTCAAACTTACCTTGAAAAAGGATATGGCTGACCGGGGCTTCTGTCTGCCTTTTACTATTGTTGGCAGGTATGTTCCCATTACCGATGAAAGTACCGGCGAGATTTATTCCGAGCGGGTCGTAAAATTTTGCTGGCACGCGGCGACTATAGCCATTTGGAAAGACCCTGAGAAAGCGGGGTACCCTGCCTACTACTCCGAGGTCATCAAGGACCTCACGGGTTTTGCAGAAACGGGGATAGGGATAAACAGAGGTTTTATTGCCCCGAAAATCGGAGTAGGTAAAGCGGATGTAACCCGTGACCCCAAGATTATTATGGATGCCCTTTATGCCGATGAAAATATCCTAGACCAACTCCGTGCGGAAATGGGGATACAGAAAGGAATAGAACTGTCCCCGGAACTTTCCTTTAACCAAGCAATGAGGCAGGCAAAAATCATCGCCCTTCGCCGGGCAAAGAGGGCACAGGAAACAGCGAACATAACTTACTTAAAAAGGGAGGAATTGAACGAGTGCGATTGACCTGAAATCCGAATAATTTACACGCCGTGTAAAGTATTCGGTGGCGATGTAATCTGTATTTCCCGATGTAATACGCTGAAATAAGGGATTCAAGGCGATTGGTAGTACAAACCCCCAACCCCTGAATTACCTATGTTGCTCGAAGAAATGTACGCCTGCCGGGACAGAGCAGAAGCCGAATTCCGAAAATACGACCGGATGATCCGGGAAGCTGTACTACGCCAATCTACTAATGATAGCAGGGATTGGATTGCAAGGTACAGGTTACAGACAAACCGGATTCTTACCGCTCTCTGGTACGCCGAGGACCGTACCTTGTCCGTGCCAGAAATACGGACAGTAGTGTGGCAGAACGCAAAGGTACTGCCTTCTGCGATTAAGCGGGCTATCCGCAGGGCAAATATCCGGCTGGAAAAAGATTATTGCCCATTCCGCATCGTACCTGTTTCGCACCCGGACACAGGGAAGCATATCCAATACACGATAAGAAAGTACGCTTAGCCCAAGACAGAAAGGACAGAAAAATCTTTTTGTTTTGTCCGTTCTGTCTTACGCTGGTATTCTTTCATGATGTAGAGTCGTTCAACATCTTCAATGGAAAAACCAATTATGGAAAAAAGGTATACAGATGAAGATAACAGGGGTGCCTCTGCCCCGGCAAAGAAATATACAGGGGCGGCGTTCCTCACTTCTGCGGATGTAAAAATGCAGAGTAGGAAGGCAATTGAACGGGATATTGTCAAACACCTTGCTAGAGCCTTCAACCTCAATCTCAAAGCGATTGGAGAGGCGGTTCGGCAGGAGACGGGACAATTTGATTATTTGATGCTGGGGGTCAACCAGGCTTATTGTCCAAGGTTCCCGGCAGATATTTTAGTCGCCGCTCCCAAACGGGGAGCGGGACAGGCTTTTACTTTAAACCGGTTACTCCGCTGCCCGGAAAAGTATTCCTTAGTCGGTCATTTCCTAAAAATGTCCGAAAATTTGCAGCGGAATAAACGTCCTGCTATGTTAGCAGGTCTCCATCCTAGACTCGGTTTACTTGCCGTTACGAATTTGAAAATGGAAGCAGATCTACTCTGTTTTCAGTTTTCGATAAGTCTTGGCAAGGGAGAACAAACACAAACACAAACTTTAGTCATCGCGGAAATTAAGCGTTTGCTGTGCGCCCTACACCGGCAAGGAATCTGGGCACCAGAGGCGGTTGACTGACCGCTTCCACACGCCCATGCTCATTCACACAGAGAAAAGAGAGTTTAAACTCTCAAGATTTTGGGGAAGTCCCTCTGACCCAAATGATAAAACATATAGAAAAAACACAGACGATTATTTCGATACTGTGTACATGGTAGACAGCAGCACACCGCTTATTGACGATACGTGGCTATACCAATGGAAAGGCCGCCCGCCGGAAGCCTTCATTTGCCATAAGACACTTTACCGCCAGTGTACCCCTGCAGACATTGCGCATAACGGATGGTCGGTTATAAAACCAGCCGTACTGGAAATGAGCCGTATCTTTGGAGTACGTAAACCTGTTTCTAAGCCTGATACAGACGATAAACCAGCTGTACGTTCCGCAGCGTTTGAATGGCTGTCCATGAACAATCACGCGCATCGGCCATGTTTAATGGGTATTTATCGGGACGAATGCGTTGTAGCCGCAGCACCGCTTTCGCAAAAACGGAAGCCGTTTATCCCGTACAGTCTTTATCAAGCATTAGCAGGCGATAAATTGCTAAAAAATGTCAGGTACAAGGCAAATTACCGTCATTTTTTTGCGGGGTTCGATATCGGTTATTCTTTTTGTACGCTTCGGCAGAATCTATGTTGCGAGGTGTCTTACGGTCTGGATGCTACTGTAGACGGACGTGCTATTCTTTGGGCGATCATGGACGTGGAAGGGGCACGTATTCCTTCCCCTAACAGAGCCGTTTTAACTCATAACCTTTCCAATTTGCAAGAAAAAATAGCGGAAATCAATACCGATTGTAACCAGTTTATCCGGCAAACCGGAACTACATGGTTGCGAGAATACGGTACTGATCAGGTAATAAGATTGATACGCCGTTTGCCTGGTACGGCAGGTACACTGAAGTATGTGATCGATTCTTTGCGGGAAAATCCGCAATTGGATCGCCCTCTCACCCGACTGGACATTTTACGATTGCTTTCGCAAGCGTTAAACTTCAAATCTGATGAGAAAATTTATACGCTCATCCCTTTATCCAAACATTTTTCATAGGAGGACAAATATGTCGAAAAAGACCAAAAAGGTGCGGCGGCCTGTTTCTAGCAGCGTCGCTCCCACTACTGCCATTGTTTCCGCTCCGAAGGGCGGTACCGGTACTGCTTCTGCAGACGGAGAGGACATACCTATCCTTATTCGGTACGATTCCGCCGCTTTGAAGCTGTGGGAAAACGCTACAGAAGAAGAAAGAACGGTGAGCCGACTTATCTGCGAGTTGCATACAAAAGCCTCATCAGCCAACATCAACACGTATTTCGATTTTGCCGAAAGCTGGGAGGCGGTATTCCCTTGGGCAAACAAGAAACTGTACCACAGGGGAATGGAGGCGGTTAAAACCGGTGCCAAACTTGCGGGAGTCGGAAAATCCACCATCTACGACATTTTGCAAGTTGCCAGGCTTTATGGCCGGAAAGGCTATGAATCGCTTAAGGCGAAGGCGCAGAAGAACGGTGGCGAAATAAAGTGGACACACCTGAGGAACATTGCACAGAGGCTCAAAGACAACAAAGAGGCTCGGCTGCAGATAGAACAGGCGATTACCCACAACCGCCTGACCGAAAAGCAAGTAACGGCTTTGATAGACGAACTCGTCCCTTCGGACAAGTCACATAGATCACTAGCAGAATCGGATAAGTATCAGACCGCCATTCAAAAGTTCATTGCGGCGGTCTCGACCGTTAAGCATCTGGTTAAGAACCTCGAAAGGTACAGTCAAGTCATTGAGGATGTCAATACGGAGTTCTGCGGAGACCAAGAACAAGCCCGTATTATCGTCGAGCAAAGCAGTATTTTGATCGGTTGTAAGGAAGATCTGCAAGATTTCTTTGCGACACAGATGGACTTTGTGCAAGAATTGCATGATGCGGCTTTGATAGTGGTCAACGGTGAAAGCAAGAAGAAGACCAAAGCCGCTGCTCACGCTATCAAAGAACAGATAGCGACGGAAAAGAAGGAGAAGCAGCAGACGGCAGCAAAACGGGAAATCGCGGCTACTGTGCGGGGCGGCGATGTCCTCGATACAGACGATAGCGATGCCGACGATTACGATGAGGATAATATCGAAGTAGGTGAAGACGGCGAAGACATCTTCGACGAATTTGGCGAGATGACCTAATCACTTTTACAGGGGGCAGCATTGCCCCCTTCATCTTTTATGTCTCTATCAGAGAAAATAACACTTCCGTATTCTATACAGGTTGTCCTCAAAGAGCAGCAAAGGCTTTTAAAGTCGGCGTATCGAAAATACATTGGAAAACAGATGTTGGACGCGGACATTAAAACCTTTGCCATTTATCTGCAGTGGAAAAGTAAGCGGCAGGATGTTCCTCTTTCTTTTTTTCTATCTTCATTAGATGTTTTTCGATACCGTACTGTAACAGAGCAGGAGTTACAGCAATTTCTAATCCAGCTTGTTTCTGTCCTTGCTCTCAATGAAACACCGTTACAACCGGTAGAGACCTGGCTGGTACAGAACCATGATGAATGGGTACCGGTGGAGGTGTTTGCGGTTGGGCAGGGGGATGACCCCGCAGTTTTTACCTTTCTATGTAAAGCCCTTTGCAGTCGGATGGCGGGGCATGTATTTGCGTATAAAGTTTCAACAAAAATGGCGTTCCGAATGGCGAGCCGTGCAGGATTTAACCAGCGTTCCGAATTGAAACGGATGGTCGATCCCCGCCAGTTTGTAGATTTGCGGCTGGTATTGAAAATTGCCAAAGGCTCTTCCCCTGATAGGGTGAAAGTTTTAGATTGCGGGGAACATACAGCAACGGTAGAATACAATCGAAAGATCAATAAACAACGTGATCCTGAACTTCGGAAATGCCCCTTTGAACAAAGAACAACCTGTTTCCGGTGCGGTATTGGAAAGGATAAATGTAAACTGGCAACAATGGAAAAGGGTAAATGAAACAACCAGACGAACTGACAAGCGCAATCATACGCATTACTTGTTTGGAGACGAAGACGGACATGCTGCTGGAAAAGTGTAACAAATCTGTCTGGAAGGCAGAAGAAGCATTGGAAGAAGCACGACATCAATTGATCCAGAGGGATAAAGAAATCGAGGCTTTGAGGAAAAAGTTGTACACGCTTGCCGGAGCAGTAAAGAAATTGGCAGTATCGCAGGGGCGGCTGCCGGAAAAAGCAAAGGAGACAAAACATGACATCAGGAAAAAACAGCAATTGGATTGAAAAACTGATAGAGGAGTGTAAAAACGATCCCACGGCGGCTGACCGTCACGTTTTGGTTTACGGTTGCCCAAGCCCAGAACAGCCAAGGGTGCCTGACTTATTGTCCGCTTATCGGCTCTTTGTGCATGGTAGGGACTGGAGCTATTCTCGTGTCATCGCTGAATTTCGCCTCCGCAACCCCATTATGTATTTTTTGTGGTACCGATGGTGGTTCTACTTTTCCGTACCAAAGGAATTACGTGGGATTGTATTTCGTCTCTCGAATGTCAGTAAGACCTATCGAACACACGCACCCTACTGGGTGGCTTTTATGCAGTACCATCCGGTATTATTCCTGATTTGGTTGGTTTTGTACGCCCTGTTTCAGCTTTTCGTAAAAACATTGACCGCTCCAGTTGAGATATGGCGTAAGTTTGTCTATCCCAAATCGCCCTTGTTGAAAAGAGTCGAGAGTGGCTCTATCGACCACGAATTCATCGAAGAAGACAGCCAAGTGCCATAAGATAACATCTTGGTCGTGAGACAATTGGGCAGAGAACGTGCGGAAAATTTCAGGCATTTTCGATGCGTCTACGTATATCAATTCCGGTCTTTCGTGAAAAAACTCGAAGATCGCAAGCATCAAAGCGTCGTTGCGTTGCATGTGTCTATTCGGGAAAAAGGATGATTTTCCAGAATCCTACACAAACGCAGGGGTTTATCAATCAGTGCGTCGCCCCCTTGATAAACCCTGTAAAATGCCGATAATTTTAGTAAAGAGAGCTGGCAGCTGTTAAACTAAAATGACCGTAATATCCACGATTGAAAAAGAAATGAAGGAATTTGCAGTTGTTTTTTTCGCCGCAATCACGCCGGCAACGGTCAACAAACTCTGGCAGATAGTCGAACATTGCCGCTGGCAACCGGGCGGACGTAAAACAATGACACTCGTCATCGCCTCTTCCGGCGGGGACGTTCAACAGGCGATGACGGCATACAACTACTTACGTGAAGTTCCTATGGACATTATTACCCACGCCACAAGCGTGGTCTCGTCAGCAGGGCTTTTATTGTACTGCTTGGGCAAAGAGCGGCGGGCGCATACATACACGCATTTTACGCTTCATCCGATGGTATTGTCCGCTGCTCAAGGTGGTTATAATATCCCGCTGCTCCAAGAAAACATTGGATTATTGCAGGAACAGGAAAATACAATGGCGAGTATTATCGCCTCCGCTGCCGGAAAAGCAGAAAAAACCGTCGCACAAGATATTCGCCAGCATAAGGTGCTGAATACTCAACAAGCCAAAGAATACGGGCTTGTTACCGAAATCAGTAACAGTATCGTGCCGGAACATGTAGTGCCTTTCCGAATTGGCGAGGGGGAGAGTCCTATTCCGTCCCCCTACGCTCCCATGTCCTTTTTTGGTAAATCGCCGGTAACGGCGGGGACAGGAAATGATTACTATCCGGCATCTGCTGATGCGTTGTGCCGATAATCTCGGTAAAAGAAAGGAAAAAATTATGAAAATGAAATACGGGGAAATTTACGGGGCCGTTATTGGCGATATTTGCGGATCGTATTACGACAGTTGTGGGAGAGCATTTCATGAGCGATATGTTCATAGTGCTCATACCGGAGCAAAAGACACTGTAGGCGACGGTAAAACGGACAAACCGGAAACGATAGCGTTAATTCCAACCGATGAGAACCGTAAAGGCTATAGATTCACGGATGATACAATTTGTACGGCAGCAATTTCAGCAGCAGCTCAATTAGGGGAGAGACAAGGACGCGAGGGGGAGAAATACAAAGACATGTTACTACTCTTTGCGTCAACCTATCCCAGTGCGGGATACGGTGCTAATTTTGCAAAATGGCTTGAATCAGACGACCCGCAGCCATACAACAGCTGGGGTAATGGTTCAGCAATGCGGGTAAGCCCTGTTGGATGGTGTTTTAATGACGAGGCGACTGTTTTGGAGGAAGCCAAACTTTCAGCAATGCCTACACACAACCATCCCGAAGGAATTAAGGGGGCACAGTCAGTCGCATTGGCGATTTTCATGCTGCGGAGTGGTGCGTCTAAAGAGGAAGTAAAAGAACGGATAGAAAAAGAATTCGATTACAGTCTCAGTAGAACATTGGCAGAAATTCGACCAGATTATAAATGGAAAGTTAGTTGCCAGGAGTCTGTTCCCGAATCATTCATTGCGTTTTTAGAAAGCCGCGATTTTCCATCCGCTATCCAAAATGCGATTTCACTTGGCGGGGATACGGATACGATGGGGGCTATTGCTGGTAGCCTTGCGCAAGCGTATTACGACGAAGTCACACAAGACCTACATGACCTCCATCAATTGGCTGAAAATAGACTATTTAAGAGAAAAACACCCAGCTGTCCGGCAAGAACAAGCATGAGCGATACAGGTTTAATCTTCTCTGCGGCTTTACCTTACTGCCGCTGGCGGGATGTCTGCCGAGATAGACTATCAGTGGGAATTGGGTTGATGGCTAGTGCGGCGAACACAAACCCTAGAATACGTACTAAAGTTATTCAAGAGATCAGAGAAATATATATGGCACTTCCTACCGATATTGCTTCAAGTTTACATGATCATTCTATACATATGACAACGTATTGGATGAGCGCTCCAGTACAAATGGGAGACCCCTATCGTGGTTACTGATGCCAGATAGGATGTTTTTACCATGTAGCCGGTAACTCGTTCGATAGTTGTTTGAGCGCGTGTTCGAGGTCAGCTATGTCAACACCATACTGCTTGCTAAGTGCTTTTAGGTATTTTGAGTGATCGTACTGTAGGTTATTAAGGTCGAGTTCTTGAATCGCATGGTCGGGTCGCCACCATGCTGGTGATTTGGCTTTTGTTGGATCGTTAGGAGCTGGCAATGGTTCACCGACCATTTTGAATAGTCTGTTTGGCTGGACATCTTTGAAATCTCGCATAACCCCCTCGTGAAGATAGTCTAGGTTAGGTATGCCAGTTTTTGGGTCGGGACGCAAAAGATTAGGGTGTGGTTGATTAGGGGAAAGTAACTCCGGTGATCGTTTAATAAGGCTTTTGGACGCATTCTGTACTGTATTTGGATCTCTTGCTAGGTCTACTAAGTGGTTTGTCCATGCTGGCATGGTTTGACCTGGTTGTCCCGGCACTTCGACAGTGGCTACTGGATTTAATCTACTATTGTCGAAGATTCCGTACAGCCCTGAGTGATTTGGATTTCCTGCGGGTCCGTGTGTCGCTGCCACCGAAGGTGTCGGTGTCATGTATATGTCTGTCGCCGGTGTTACACCGTCTTCAGTAAGAGCTGTAATCCTTGTACCTGGCTTACTCGCATCTACGCGTGTTGGACCAGTAAATGCCCGCCCCGATATTTCAGTCGGCTTGTACGCATCATCTAATTGATGCAGCGTTGTCGGCTTCCCCATTTCCCGAAGGTGTGGCGGAGTAGTTTCGGCTATCGGCTTTAATCGGTGGAACAGTGTGCCGTGCACATTACTTGGATTTGCCAAAATATCTTCCCTGCTAAACGGCCCCGGTTTATGTGGTCGGCTTGCCGGTACGGGACCTCGATTTTGTTTTACACCTTGCATTGCACTAAGGAAGGACGTGTCAGAATAATTGGCGGGCGTAATTGGTTTCACTCCTTGCGTGCCCAGGTATTTATTAAAGGCTTGTGGACTCCTGCCCATCAGTGCCCGCATTGCCACGGTAAATTTAGCGGCATCCTTTCCCATTGCTGCATTTTTCTTGAAAAACTTCCTCAACTTTTGTAGTTGTTGTAGCAACCACTGCCGGTTATTCTCTGGTATCAGTCCCATAGCAGCACTACTTGCAGCTTGTTCTGCAGCAAAACGCTTAAGAAATTGCCAATGATTTGTGGACATCTTGTTTATTGTTTTGTGGGCGTTTGTTGGGAGATTAACAGTACGTGACATAGGTTGAATCACCTCGTTTACTTTAGCAGCTGCGCCATACGTTTTTGCGGCAGCGCTGCGAGGTATGTTCGCTATTGAGTTAACTGGGCGTAGAGGCGTACCGGGGCGGATTAAGCGGGCGGAGGCTAAAGTCCCCGCCCCAACACTGCGAGCCGATGCTGCAGCCCCTCTTGCAGCCATACCAAGTCCGCTCCCTATTGCGCCTACGCCTGCTCTGGCTAGAGCGAATACAGGGGCAATTGCATCCTTTTCCATCACCGCATTTTTTGCCTCTTCCGCCGCCGCCCATTTTTTCAACCAGTCTAGTTTCCATCGGGTTTCTTCGTTAAAACCAGTGAACGGTTCATCCGCTGGTTGTACCGGAGGTACCGTCGCAGGCATTTCCTTCCGAACCCGTGCCGTTTTTTCCAGTAACAATTCGGCGGCTGCCGCCATTGTTAATTTCGGTTTCCCTGCATCAGCTTCTTTCGTTGCAGTGGCTAGTTTAGATAAACAGTCTTTTTCTAAAACGTCCTGGATGAAATCGTCGTAAATGTCGGACATGATTTTTAGGAATGTAAAAATGGTACCTCTCTATTATAACGGGGGGGGGGGGGGGAGGGGGGGGGGGGGGGTTTTGAAATGAAGGTCGTTTAAAACTAAACTTTTTGATGTTATTAAATTTTTAATTTATTAATGTCAAAATTGAAATTTGGAAAAGAAGAAACCGCTTTTTA